>SKEH01000301.1_pt1 | contig 32381 bp, 32 predicted proteins | sample 4826571 | NCBI WGS metagenome assembly SKEH01 (sample SAMN11008814, study PRJNA524170) | human gut metagenome | biome: Human fecal sample; material: Feces; isolation source: fecal sample from pouch patient p29 | host: Homo sapiens | place: Israel: Tel-Aviv | collected 2016-09-14 | reverse complement strand
ACAAGAAACTTTCAGGTAAATTCGTATATATTCCTTAAACAAATAGTTGAAATTTTTTGACAACGTTTACAAAAAGGCGGATGATGAGTAAAAGAAAGGAGCTGTTGAAAATGAATAGTATGGTTTTTGTTAATTTTCCAGTGGAGAATGTGGATGCTTCTGTCGCTTTCTATGAAAAATTAGGTTTTACAAAAAACGAGGAATTTTCAAATGAACAGGCGAGTTCGATGGTTTGGGATGATACCTTTTGGATCATGCTACTTTCTCACGATTTTTATAAAAAGTTCTTGAAAGATAAAGAAATTGCAGACAATCACAAATCTAGTGGGGCCTTGATTTCGTTTAGTGTAGAAAATGCAGATGCTGTCAAAGAATTTGCAGAAATTGCAAAAGCAAACGGCGGTAACTATCATGCAGTCGATATGGGGATACCAGAGGAAGAAATGTTCTCCCTGGAAGTCCAAGACTTAGATGGAAACACTTTAGAACCAGTTTGGATGAAGATGCCTTAACAAAAAAGCTCTCATAGCGAGCGACACGAGCAAAAAAAGTGTAACAATATCTTTTACTGTGTTCATTCGCATATTGAGAGTTTTTTAATTTTTATTCAATAATATATATTTAATTTTTTGATTTTTACCAGTCAAAGGATAATGCAACTATTCTAAACGTCCTCTCCGAAAAGTAAATCAAGTAACCCTTCCGTACTAAAATGAGTGATATACTCTAAAACATTGACCTCATTCAGCTTAGTTTTAAGCGATTCATATAGAAATGGCTGACCTTTAAGAACCTCTTCAAGCTCTCTGATATTCTTTTGTCCAAAAAAATCGCCGAAAAAACGGATATCTGTGATTTTCCCTTTTTTTGTTGCTAAACGGATGTCGATGATCCCTATTGCTGGAATGCGTGTACGACGAGTCAAAGTGAACACTGGTGTCTCACCGTAGATCCACTCATCATTGCCGTAGCGGTCATTCACTAATTCGCTGATTTTTTGCTTATCTGCAGAAGTCAGTACTAATTTTTTATCTTCAATTTCAGCTAAATCAGTGACATGATAAAGTTCTTTTAAAAGCGCATCACGGAAATCTTCAATATGCACATATTGGAATTCAGGACTTAAGTATGGCTTGATGTTTGTGACGCTTTTCCGTACTGATTTCGTTGCTTTGGACTCTATCTTTTCTTTTGAGACTGTCAATATCTTATCTAATACAGATAAATCCACATCATACATCAATGTTCCATGGGAATATAACCGATTCTTTTTCGTATACATTGCATTACCTGAAAATTTCATACCATCAACATACAGGTCATTGCGTCCACTAGCTTCAACAGTTGTTGCGCCCATGTTTTTTAACGCTTGTACAATAGGTGAGGTAACAGTTTTATATTCGCCAAATACTGTCTGATCTTTCTTTGTGACAAAGCTGAAACTAAGATTCCCAAGATCATCATACACCGCTCCGCCGCCAGAAGTTCGCCGTGTGATCGTGATTTTTTTCTGTTGTACGTAAGTTTGATTGATTTCCTCGTAAACATTTTGATTTCTGCCGATGATCACACATGGTTCCTGAATGTATAACAGCAATAATGGTTCGTTGCCAGCATAATGATTCATTAAGTATTCTTCAGTGGCTAAATTTTTACGGATATCTCGACTTTCCATGATATGGTACCGCATGAGCAACCCCTCTTATCTGATGTAATTGTTGGTTCTATCTTCTCTTTTCTCCTTCAAAATGGCAACTATTTTGACTAATTACTGTATTATTCACCTCAAATATCTGTACTAAAATTTATTTTTAGTTTAGAATAACAGTCTTGAAAGAAAGAGCGTAAAATAACTATTGGAAACAAAAATAACTCCTTCATAAATAAGTCAAAAGTCACAAAAATCTAAAAAGTGATTTTCGTTATTTTCTTCTTATTTATTGGAGTTATACACTTTTGCTCATTCGTTTTTCTCATCATATAGCCAGATTCAGCTAATCCATTTTATCTCGTGTAGTGGATAATAAACGAACCGAGCTTTCCCTAAAATATCTTCTTGCGAAATCGTACCAAATGATCGACTATCTTTTGAGACCCGCCGATTATCTCCTAAAACAAAATAGCTATTCTCTGGCAATTTTTTTTGATTGATCAATTCTTCTAAAGTAAAATCTGTCGTATACGGTAAACTTTCATGGTCTGTTTTGATATTTTTTGTCAAAAAAGGTTCTTTGACTATTTTTCCATTTACTCGTAACTGATCATTTTCGTAGCTGATTGTTTCACCAGGTAAGCCAATCACTCGTTTGATGTAAATCGTTCCATCTGCCAATTGAAAAACAACAACGTCGAACCGTTTAATTGTTGAAAATTTTTCCATTACTACCATATCGCCTTGCTTCAGTATGTTCTCCATTGAATTTCCTTCAACTGGAACTGGAATCAGAACAAATCCTCTGATGATGAATACAATAAAAATGGAGCAGAGGACATATTTAAATACAAGCCAAAAACGGTCTATATATTGTTGTTTTTTTGTCAATATCCATCAATCCATCCTTTAATTTTTTCCTTCTTTCTCCATTATAGAAAATCTAACCAAAAAATGCGACTAGCTGAGTAGCTTTTTTAAATTTTTAACAAATTGTGATCAGTCGCATTTTTTTACTTTTATGCGTCCTCATTTGAAAACACTATCTTTACAAAAAAAGAGCGCTAGGCAAAAGTAAGGAATGCTTTTGCCTCACACTCAAAACACGCTTAAACGACAGAAACAAAAAGCATCTCTTGCTAGAAAGTTGCACACTTTTTTGTTCCCGTCTCTTTTTACAAATGATTCAAAAACATCCGCAAGATGTCCAGTTACAATAACCAATGCGATGTTCATGCGACCCAAAGAGCTCATCCAATTATCTACGCAGACAACCTGCTCAATGACTATTTTCTAAATATTTTTCCCATACTTCATCAAAAATATCCATTGAAGGTAGGTAATCAACATTCAATTCTAAGTAATCTGAAATTTCTTCGTAGCTTGTACTGTGTTTTGGGAATTGAATATCCTTCCCAGCATCGGTTGCAAAAGAGGAGATCATATCCGTATGTTTTCCTCCACGTAGTGTCATCAAATAATGGTAAAAGCTTCGGTTCACTCTTTTTCCTCCCAGTTATCTTTTATGAATGCTGCTCTTCTTGCATGGTTTCGTTCATAATTTTCAGGATTTCTTTTATAGTAATCTTGGTGTTCATCCTCTGCTAAATAAAAAGGCTTCGCAGATTCGATCATGGTAACAATTGGTTCATCAAATCGTCCACTTTCAGCTAATTTTTGCTTACTTTTTTCAGCAATCACACGCTGCTCCTCTGTAGTATAGAAAATAACAGGTCGATAATTTTCTCCTCGGTCTTCAAATTGTCCGAATGCATCCGTGGGGTCCGTTTGTTGCCAATAGATTTCCAACAATTCTTCATACGTGATCTTTTTCGGATCATAGATGATCTCTACTGCCTCTGTATGCCCTGTTGTCTTAGCCTTTACTTGTTCATAGCTTGGATTTTGGACATGACCTCCTGTATAGCCTGACATGATCGTGTGGATTCCCGGTAATGTATCAAAGGGTTGGATCATACACCAAAAACATCCACCAGCGAAAATAGCTCGTTCCATTTCAATTCCCCCTAAAAATCATTATTGTTTGCTACTCTGTGTTGTACTTTTACTATCAGTTGTTTTTTCATTCGTTGATTCTTTTGTTGATTTTTGCTTCGTATCTTTAGGAAGGTATAAGCTAAAACGAATGTCATCATTGACCAGATCGATTTTGTTCGCTTTGATATACATACCATTTTGCATACGGAACTGATCTAAACGAAGCATGATCGTTAGTTCGTCCGTGTTGATTTCGATCCAATCAGGTAATTTGTAATTACGTTTGATCATATTCATGACATCTTTGATCGGCAAGCTGAGTGTCCCGATTGAAAGGCTTCGAGCTTTTAACTGGACGTTCCCATTTTCCATCACATAAGGATCAAAATAAAGATAAAAATTGATTGGAAAACCAAGTACTTCAAACGTACCGTTCAACATTGCTTCATTTTCTAAATAAAATTTATACTGGATATCTTGATCTTTTTGATAGTCAGATAAAAAGAAGCTGATCATCTGATTGACTTTTTCTTTATTCGTATTGATCGTTAAGACTGGATCACCTTGTCGTTCAGTGATTTCCGGTACTTTGGCAAACTCAGGCTCTCGATTAGCAAAAATCCGAGTACCTAAAAATATAGACGAACCGAGTACGATTCCTAAAAGGATCAAGAAAGCGAATTTCCAGTAATTCTTCTTTTTTGATTCCGTTGATACATCTTTTGAGCGTTTTTCCATCGCTACTTATCCTCCTTTGGCAGCCATTGTTCTTGCGTTTCTATCAATTTATCACGAACAGCATTTGCCATTAACTGATAGCCTAGATTATTGGGATGGAAATGATCCTCTTCATATAGCACATTATTCTTTGTGCCAGAAGAAGATTCACCTGTGCTAGATTGGGTCGTTCCTTCTTCAGCCACTCCAACTTCCTGATTCAATCCTTGGTAGAGCAGATCATTGATTGGGATGAAATAGCAATCTTTAGAATCTTTAGTAACTTTTTCTGTACTAGCATTCCAGTTGTCCACAATTGTTTGCATATCCGTTATTTCTGGGAAATTCAAATAGAACGGATTATAGATACCAAGCACGTATATCGGTGCGTGTGCATTGAGAGATCTGATTTCTTCGATCAATTTTGTTACATTTTCTTGGTATTTTTTCATTGGCTTCTTGAACGAATTGATGCTGATTCCAAAAAGATCATTTTGGATGACCTTCATCAAATCATTTCCACCTACTGTCAATGTAATAAAATCTGCAGATTCGATATTTTTTTGGATTGCTTCTTTTTTCTTCACTCTTTTTAGGATCTGGTCGCTTCGTTCACCATTTACTCCATAGTTTTCGATTTCAACAGCTGTCAAATCATATCGATCTTGCAAATCATTTGCAACCAATGGAACGAAACCACCTTGTTTCGTTTGATCGCCGATTCCTTCGGTTAAGGAATCACCGATTGCTACATAATGGATCTTTTCCTTGTGATCTGTCGCCTTATTAGCAGTTGCTGCTGGTTTTAACAAAGGCGCCGCTTTTGGGACCGATAACGATAATCCCGCAAAAACGATAACGGCAATCAGTAGCGGGAACAAAACGAGCAATACCTGTCGTTTTGTAAATTTCATTCTTTTCACCTCATATTATTCGATTGTTTCTTATGTTATCAAACTTTCCACTAAAAAAGTAGTAATTACGAAAAAAATAAATAATTTTTCCAAAAGAAAAAGAAAAAGGATAAGACAATGGACCGGCCACTGTCTTATCCTCTCAAATTAAACTAATCGACGTAATACATGATCGCAAAGGCGTTTTTACCTGTATGCGTAGCAATAACCGGATTTGTGTGCAAAACGGGGATATTCATATCTGGGAATAATTCTTGCAGCCCTTCCTTAAACTCTTGAGCGAGTTCCGCGGCATCAGCATGTGAGATACCGATTTGTCGAACATTTGGTAAAGCTTTTAGTTCTTTTTTCAAATTGTTGAACCATTTATCAAATGTCTTTTTGCCTCTGCCTTTTGCAACTGGGATCAATTCACCATGGGTAAAATTCATGACAACGCGGATATTCAAGACACTAGAAAGTAGCCCAGTGGTCCGACTGATCCTGCCACCCTTGACCAAATTATCTAAAGTAGATATTCCAATATAAAGTGTTGTATTTTCTTGTACTTTTTGGACTTCTTTTAGAATTTCTTCTGCCGATTTTCCTTCTTTTGCTAATTCAGCTGCTCGGATAACTTGGAAAGACAGCCCTTGGTCGGTGGTGTCGCTATCGATCACCGTTACTTTTGTTTTTGTTAGATTACTTGCTTGGCGAGCAGCTTCAACAGTTCCACTTAATCCTTTTGTCATATGGATCGAAATGACTTCGCTGCCATCTTCTCCAAGAGAATCATACATCGAAATAAACTCCCCAATTGGTGGCTGACTCGTTTTTGGCAATGACTTTGCTTGTGCCATCATTTCCATAAACTTTTCTCCACTTAACTGATCATCATCAGGATAAACCACACCGTCGATCATTATCGCTAACGGCATCACGTGGATATCTAAATTATCTCGCACACTTTTTTCGATTGTACAAGAAGAATCTGTTACGATTTTTACGTTTGTCATTCTATCTCACTCTTCCTTTAACAAGATGCCTTCTTCGTGGTAAACTAAAATAAAGGCAATTACTCTTTTTAGTATAACAGACAAGTCTGGTTTTTTCATTAAATACATTCGGGAAGGAGCCGTTTTCATGGAAAACACAAAATTCAATCGTACCTATCGTATTTTAAACGAAGTCTTCAATGCTGTCACACATGGTATCGGAACTGGGCTAAGTATTGCTGGTTTAGCGATTCTTTTAGTGAAGGGTGCTAGACTCCATTCATCCGTCCATGTCGTCTCCTATGCCATTTATGGCTCTATGATGATTTTGCTATTTTTGACTTCTACCTTGTTTCATGCGCTGATTTTTACGAAGGCAAAAACAGTCTTTCAAGTACTGGATCACAGCACGATTTTTCTGTTGATTGCTGGTAGTTATACTCCTTTTTGTTTGATCAGTATCCGTGGCTGGCTAGGTTGGACTTTGTTTGGGGCCATCTGGCTATTTGCGATTTTGGGGATCATTTATAAATCATTGACCCTTCATAAACAACAGCGAGTCTCAAAAATCTCCACGCTTATTTATATTTTGATGGGATGGCTCTGTGTAGTGGCAGCGGGTCCTTTGTACCACTCGTTAAGTCTAACTGGGGTGATTTTGCTAGTTGCTGGCGGTCTCTCCTATACCATTGGTGCCTTTTTTTATAGTTTGCATTCCATTCGTTTTATGCATGTGGTGTGGCATCTCTTTGTTATGTTAGGTGCTGGTTTTATTTACTTTTCAGTCTTGTTTTATACCTAAAAAAAGAGACCGAAACAGAAGTAGTGAACTCTGTGAAAGTCACTTTCTGTTTCGGTCGTATATTCATGCTTGAGTGTGAGGCAAAAGTATTCTTTACTTTTGCCTCACACTCATCTTTTTTATTCAGGAGACTCTTCTGATTGGTTTTCTTTTCTTTGATAGGTTTCAAATTGGTGATTGTAACGATTTTTTTCATCTGTTTCTCCTTGACTGACATTGATCATTGACCAATCCTCCCAGTCAAGCGTAGGAAAGTAGCTATCGCCTTCGAACGTGTGATGGATCACTGTACGATAAAGGACTGTACAAAAAGGGAGAAATTCCTTGTAAATCGTTGATCCTCCAGCAATAAAAATAATTCCATCCGTTTCCTTCTCATACGCTAACACTTCGTCTATACTATGCATCACCATTACACCTTCTGCTGTATAATCCCGATTGTGCGTCAATACAATCGTGTGACGATTTGGCAGCGGACGACTCCCCATTCCTTCAAACGTTTTTCTGCCCATGACCAGAGTGTTCGATTCAGTCATTTGTTTGAAGAATTTCAGATCGTTGGGTAATCGCCAAGGTAGCTTATTCTCTTTTCCAATCAAACCATTCTCATCTTGTGCCCAGATTGCAGCTAACATACGCTCATCCTCTCTATCTTATACTGCGATAGGTGCTTTGATAGAAGGATGTGGATCATATCCTTCTACTTTGATATCTTCCATATCAAAATCAAAAACAGAGGCTTTTTCTGTGTTCAACTTCAATGTAGGAAATGCACGAACCTCGCGTGATAATTGTTCTTTCATTTGCTCGACATGATTGGAATACAAGTGTGCATCGCCTAAAGTATGGATGAATTCTCCGACTTCTAGACCTGTTTCATGTGCGATCAGATGTGTCAATAACGCATAACTTGCAATATTGAATGGTACGCCTAAAAAGACATCGCCACTCCGTTGGTATAACTGACAGCTGAGACGACCGTCAGCAACGTAGAACTGAAACATTGTATGACACGGTGGTAATGCCATACTTGGTACGTCTTCTGGATTCCATGCTGAAACGATCAAACGTCTTGAATCGGGTGTTTTTTTGATTGATTCAATCACTTCTTTGATTTGATCAATGAAGCCCCCTTCTTTTGTTTCCCAATGACGCCATTGATATCCATAGATGTGTCCAAGATCGCCAAATTTTCTAGCAAAGGCATCGTCAGTCAAGACTTTTTCACAAAATAGCTGATGTTGTTCTTTGTATTGCTCGTTGAATACTGGATCAGTCAAACTGCGGTGACCAAAGTCTGTCATGTCAGGACCTTGATATTCGTCGCTTTTGACATAACGTTCAAATGCCCACTCATCCCAAATGTGATTATTGTTTTGCAACAGAAAACGGATATTCGTATCTCCTTTTAAAAACCACAGCAATTCACTTTTGATCAATCCGAAAGGAACACGTTTAGTCGTCAGTAATGGAAAGCCTTTTTGCAGATCAAACCGCATTTGGTACCCAAATATGCTCCGTGTACCTGTACCCGTACGATCGCCTTTTTCATGTCCTTCTTCGAGTAGTTTTCTTCCTAAATCGAGATATGCTTGCTCCATGTTACTCCTCCTATTCTTCTGCCCATTCACTTAGGTATTCCCATCGTGCCATCTTTTCTTCTAGTTTACTTTCAGTCTGTGAAACCTCTGTTTGCAACTCCTGCAAGCGAGTAAAATCATCTCCTTGATGATTCATTTCTTCTTGAAGTTGGTCGATCTTTTCTTCAAGTACAGCGATCTCATCTTCAATCGTTTCCCATTCTTTTTGTTCCATATAAGAAAGCTTCTTTTTCGTTGCCGCTTCTTTTACTGGTTCTATTTTTCTTTTTGTTTTGTCACTTGTTTGCTCTGCTTCTTTTTGTTTGCTCAAGTAGCTCGACATATTTCCATAATATAATACTTGTCTTGCATCTCCTTGGAACACCAACAGTTTTTCTGCAACTTTATCTAAGAAATAACGGTCATGGGAAACTGTGATCACAGCTCCTGGGAAACTTCTAAAATAATCTTCTAAAATCGTTAAAGTCGCAATATCCAAATCATTCGTTGGTTCATCTAAAAGCAACACATTCGGTTGTTGGATCAATAATTTCAACAAATACAAGCGACGTTTTTCGCCACCAGAAAGTTTCTTGATCAACGTTCCATGCATAAATCGTGGAAACAAAAATCGTTCGAGTAATTCTGCTACACCGATCTGCGTACCATCCGCCGTTTGTGCTTCCTCTGCCGCTTCCTGTAAATAAGCAATCATCCGTTTTTCAGGATTCATTTCTTCATTTTCCTGCGTGTAGTAAGCGAAACGTACTGTTTCTCCTACCGACAGTGTTCCTTTGTCTAATGGGATACGACCTGCTAAGATATTCAGTAATGTTGATTTTCCAGCACCGTTTTTCCCAGTAATACCTAGTCGTTCCTTTGATTGGATCAATAACTCAAAATGATCCAATAGCTGTTTGCCATCAATAGCATAGCTACCGTCTTTTATTTCTAATACTTTTTTCCCTAAACGTTTTGTTGCGATATTCAACTCAAGATCTTCTTCGTGATTCACTTGATAGAGATTTTCTTTGAGGTCCTCAAATCGATTGATCCGTGCCTGCTGTTTTGTTCCCCTTGCTTGTACTCCAGCACGCATCCAAGCTAATTCCTGTTTGTAAAGACGTTTTCGTTTTTCTTCCTGCTCAACTTCCACGCGGTCTCTTTCTGCCTTTTCTAGTACATAGGCTTCATAATTTCCTTTGTATTCGTGGAGTTTTCCAAACGCAAGTTCAAAGATTCGATTTGTCACGCGGTCTAGGAAATAACGATCATGTGTGACCATCAGCAATGCGCCGCGGTATTGTCTAAGATAATTTTCTAACCATTCGATTGCTTCATAATCAAGATGGTTCGTTGGTTCATCTAATAATAGTAAATCAGGTTCATCGATTAACACTTGAGCTAAACTTACGCGTTTCTTTTGCCCACCAGAAAGTTCACCGATTTTTTTCTCTAATTCACTGATGCCTAATTTCTGTAAAATGATTTTAGCATTTGTATCAGTCGTCCAAGCATCTTCTTTGTTCATCTGTTCTTCGGCTTTTGAGTAACGTTTTTGGATTGCTGGATCATCCCCATTTGCAGACAGAGCAATCAGCGCCTCTTCGTATTCTCTTACTACACGGATCATCGGGCTATTCCCTTGAAAAACAGCTTGTAGCACCGTTAAACCTTCATCCAATGCTGATGCTTGTGAAAGATAACCAATTCGGTAATCATTCGGATAAAAAACAGTCTGACGATCTCCGTCACCTGTATCGATTCCCGCTAAAATATTTAATAGACTTGTTTTCCCAGTCCCATTTGTCCCAATCAGACCAATACGATCTTTTTCATGGATCAAAAAGGAGATTCCATCGAACAAATCTTTTTCTCCATAAGTTTTTTTGAGGTCAGTTACTTTTAATTCTTTCAATACATTCCCTCCTCGTCTTGGACATTGTATCATAAACAATTTGTTTTTAGATATGTTTTTCTAATAAAAAGGAGCGGTCGAGACAGAAATATTTCACGCCAAGAAATAAAAAAGGATTCATGGAAATCGCTTTTCAAGTATTTGTGAATTTCCATTTATTTTCCGATGGAGTAGCTCTTTGCTCTTCCAGTTTTGTCTAGATCGTAGTATAAAAAACAGCGAATAGCCGAAAGAAAGTTTTCAACTATTCGCTGCTAATCAACGAATTCATTTTTCATTGCTATCGTTCATTTCTGCTTCAGATAAAGGTTTTCTCCTCTTTCTTAAAGCAAATCTAAACGAAAAATTATCGGTTGGTTTATTCATTGTATAGGATTCTAATAAGTTGATATTTTTACGGTAAATGTTCGCAGAAAATGTCGTTATCTTTTCTGCTTCTTCATACTCATCAACGATTTTACGTTCAAGGTAATAGCCTCGCAGCATTCTTTTCGAAAACAGACTATCTTGTTGGATCAGCCACGCTGAAATAAGATTTCCTGAAACCATTTTGATTCCTTGGATTTTTCTTTGTTGAATAAAAAAATCAACCATTGTTTCATCGTAAACATCTGTTAAGTTTTCTAAACTTTCAATGATCAATTGTGTATTTTTTTGATAGGTATTTCGGATTTCCTGTATATCTTTTTCTGAAATAAATGTTTGTCGATCAGAATGGCGTCGTTCCCAGAACATCTTAGGATGCAAAATGATCCGGATCAATCGACGAACGAAGATAAACCAAAAACCGACGAATGAGAGAAATTGACTAGTGATCGAGTGCTCGAAGTTCGAAAGAAAACGAGAATAAAAACGATAGCCATTAGCAGAAAGCTTTCCTGAACGAAAACTTTCATCTAATCCGTCACGTTCGATCGATAGTATGAGTGCTTGGATCTCCTGTACTTCTTGTTTCTCATCGTCAGAAAGATCTGCTAAATATAAATCACGAATCCGTTCCTGATAGTTTTCGATCACCGCATCTGTCGCTAAAAATTCTTTGGAATCCTTGTCTAATTGTTTCATTTCAGATTTTAATATAGCAACAACTTCTTCTAAGATCATCAATGCATTCAGATCCGTGCTTTTCGCTTCTTCTGTTTCAGTCAACATTGGTAACACAACGATACCCACGATCAGAGTAACCAAGATCACTCCGGCGGTCAAAAACAAAAGTAACGATCGTTGGTAGAACATCATGTTATTGATCGAAAAAGGTAGGATAAAGATCGTTGCTAAACTCACTGTTCCTTTTACTCCACCAAACGTCAAGATCAATATTTCATTCAATTGTTTTTTACAATTTTCAAAACCATCTTTGAAGATATAAAAGAGGCTGATCGATACAAAACGGATCACAAACAAGATAACAGAAATCAACAAAATCGTTGCTAGGAGCAAGCCGTTTGGATAGACACCATCTCCCCAAACAGGTGAAAAGACTTGTGTAAGTTCGATCCCTAGAAAAATGAACACTAACGCATTAAGGGTAAAGGCAATCGTTGTCCATGTACTATTGGATAAACTCGATAATTCTGCATCAAACACCGTGATTTTTCTAAAACCGGAAGCCTGTAGTATTCCGGCTGCCACTGCGGCAATGATTCCTGAAACATCAAATACTTCTGCTAAAACATACGCTAAAAATGGCAATAACAATTCAATCAATAAATAGCCTGTGACATCCCTAGCCGAAGCTTTCTCAATCAAGTTGATGACTTTTCTTTTGACCCAAACAAGTAAGAAACCCACAACTGCTCCGCCTATACTTGAGATCACTAAACTAAATCCAGCATGGACTGCTGAAAATGAACCGGTGATCAAAGCAGCTAACGCAAATTGAAACGCGGTAACGCCAGATGCGTCATTCAACAATCCTTCGCCTTCCAAAATGTGCATCGCCTTTTTAGGGATATTTACTCGTCCAGACAATGAGCTGACTGCTACAGCATCGGTCGGGCCGAGTGCTGCACCAAAAGCAAAACAAGCGGCAATCGGGACACTTGGTAATAGAAAAGATAAGGTCACTCCAACTCCGACCAGTGTCAAAATCACACCACCGAAAGCTAAAAACAAAATCGTATCGAAGTTTTTAAGTATCGAGGAGATATCTGCTTTTTCACCTTCTCTAAATAGCAATGGGGCAATGATCATGACCAGAAATAATTCCGGTTCAAAATTGATGGATTGCCCCCATTTAGTCAAGCCTAAGACAATTCCTAGGAATATTTGTATCAGTGGAGCTGGAATCATTGGTAAGATGCGGCTAGCTATATTAGATAGCGTAATCGTTACTGCAAATACAATAACTAACTCTGCAAATTCCATGGTCCATCCCCTTTATTTTTTATTTTGAGCAAGTACCTTCAGAAATTGTTCTTTCTTTTTCAATATTTTATTTTCTACCGCTTCGACTTGAATCGCATTTCCTTCCAGTTCACACTGTACGCGTTTGGATTCCAAACGCAATAGATCATGTTTCAAGCGCTCTAACTGGCGGTACATGAGTATATTTCTTTTACGTAGCTTACAAAGAATTTGACGACGATCTTCCATTGAAAACACGCCGTAACGATCATACAACAATTTTTTTTGTTGTTCAAAACTCTCTCTCATTTTTAAGATCTCCTATATACAAACTTTTACCATTATAACAAAAGCTAGTGTAAATGAAAAACAACCAAGTTTCTCTTAAGCTATTCTATACTTTTAGCTGTTCATAAGTTTGCTTCAATTTCCGAAGCTTATTCTATTCCAAAAAACATAAAATAGCAAGTACAGAAAAAAGCCAAGAAAATGGACATTTATACGCGACTGTCCTCCCCTTCTTGGCTTATGATCGTCCGGCTCACATGACGGATCTATTCAAAAAATTCTCCATAAACATCATCTACTCGTTGCTCTGGATTGATTACGATATAAAGATTGCCTGTTTTTTCACTGATTTTTGTTGATTGATATTGATTATCTAGACCTTCTGTTCCTTTATCAAGGTATGGGAAATAAACAAGGTCTGGCGTACCATTACGGTATAGGATTTCCATGCGTTCGATATCTTCATATTTCAATGCGCGATTGAACATTCCCATCTCAAGTCCGCCCAAATTGATATCATGCGTTGCCACTGAATCCCCTTCATGGAAGATTTCGATTTTAAATCCAGCACATGGATGGATCTCCATGAACTCACTGCCGTTGATCCGACCAAAGCTAGTTGTAATTTGTTTGATCCACAAGTCCCCGATATGGCGACGGTTGATTGTCCAAGTTTCGCCGTTTCGGAAATAAAATTTTAGCGCTGTCATTTCTTTACTCATTAAAAAATCCCCTTTTTGACGTCATTTATTCTGGTTCATCTTTAGTTTAGCATAAACATCGCTTCATGGTCACATCTAACGTTTTTTTACCAGAAAATCCTCTACGGGAATGAGGCTGGGATAGAAGTGTTTAACTCCGAGAAATAAGAAGAAATCAACGAAAATTGCTTTTCAAATTTTTGTGGATTTCGGCTTATTTAAGAAGGAGTTGCTTTTGCTCCCACCGTTTATTCGTTTTTAAAGAATGAGACAAAAGTGTTTCTTACTTTTGTCCCACACTCGTGAGCAATACCTTTGAATTGTCAGATTCCTATATTTTGCTCTTTTAAATAAACAAGTAGTTCATCTTTATCGTTAGCAACTGCTCCTGTAATAACGCCACGTTCAGCTAATTGCAACGCTTCACTTACCCATTTTCCAGGCTTTTTTTGACTTGTTTCTAACAATAGATTTCCATCAATAGAAAGTTCACTTAACGATTTGATAGGAAGCTTGTCATAATTTGCCGCCACTTGCTGCAACTCAGGTGTTTCAGCAAAATAGCCGATCAGCTCCTCTACGTTCAAAGCGGATTCTCTTCCCAAACGGTATAAATCAAGTGCCTCTAAAAAGTGCTGTTTACGTTGTTTCAATCCATATACTAATAACTGGACCTCTTTGATCATCTGATTGGAACATTTCCATTGTTTTAAAAATGAACGGATTTCTTTTTCTTCAAGACCTAATTGATCGATCAGCAATGTCCATGCCTGACTTTCTGTTCTCAACGGTTTTTTAGGTAAATCAGCGAAACGCAATAATGCTTCCCCATATTCCTTCAATCCTGGACAATAAACGTAGCATTCTGTTTCAACAAAGGCACGAAGTCCTGCCGAACGCTCTTGTCCTAGCAACATCTTGACAAACTCGACATTGATACGTTCTACAGAGATTTTTTCTAATAGATGATGGTTTTCTTGGATTGCTAGCGCCGTCTCTGCCTCAAGTTCGAATCCTAACTGGCTAACAAATCTCAAGCCACGCATCATGCGCAACGCATCTTCATGGAATCGTTCATGGGGGTTTCCCACAGCTCGAAGGACCTGGTTCTCTAAATCAGATAGTCCGTCAAACAGATCAATGATTTGTCCATCTTCCTTTAAAGCAAATGCATTGATGGTAAAATCCCGTCGCTTGAGATCTTCTTCCAATGAACGGACAAATTCAACACTATCAGGTCTTCTATAGTCCTGATACGTCGATTCCGTACGAAAGGTGGTGATTTCGTATTGCTCATCGTCAACTAGAGCCAACACTGTGCCATGTTCGATACCAATATCGATTGTTTTCGGGAAAAGTTGTTTGATTTCTTCTGGAAATGCGCTTGTAGCGATATCCACATCATGAATGTTTTGTTTCAAAAGGGTATCTCTGACACTTCCTCCCACAAAATATGCTTCAAAACCTGCATTCTCTAGTTTTTTCAATACTGGGATGGCTTTTTCATACTCCTGTGGTAATTCTTTTAATTTCATCATTTTCCCTCTTCCGTGTCTCTTATTTCTCTTCATTTCGTTCAAATCGATCATGATCTCGCTGATTGAATTTCGCCATATTCTTTTCAAAGATCTCCGTTAGATCTATTTCTAAAGAATTCGCCATGATCATCGTCACAAATAATACATCTCCTAATTCTTCCGCAACAGAATTGTCAGGTTCAGAGGCCTTTTTACTTTTTTCTCCATATGTATGGTTCACTTCTCGTGCTAGTTCGCCTACTTCTTCGGTTAATCGAGCCATCTGCGCCAGCGGTGAAAAATAGCCCACCTTGAATTGTTGGATATAGTCATCTACTTCTTTTTGCATACTTTTTAATGAACGTTCGTCACTCATCTGTTTCACCTCACACACTATCTTACCAAAATTTTCTGTCAAATCCTAGGCAAGAGCAATTGTGAAAATGAATATTCCATGCTACATTATGTAAGGAAATGTAAAAAGTTGAAATATTTTGAAAAATTAATCATTTGAAAGTAGGGATTTGATGACTTCATTAAAAACAATCAAAGAGATAGTGCTTATCATTATCGGGACAAGCATCTATGCTTTTGGTCTAGTTTATTTGAATATCGCTAATCAATTAGCAGAAGGCGGTGTATCAGGTATCACCTTGATACTTAAAGCACTTTTTGGGATCGATCCCGCCTATTCTACCTTATTTATCAATATACCGTTGATCCTTATCGGTGGTAAGATCCTCGGTAAACGTTCCTTGGCTTACACCGTCTTAGGTACGCTCTCGCTGTCTGCATTTCTTTGGATCTGGCAACGTGTACCTTTACAGATCAATCTACAACATGATCTGCTGATCGTATCGTTACTTGCTGGATTAGTTGCTGGTATCGGTAGCGGTCTCGTTTATCGGATGGGTGGAACAACCGGTGGTAGTGACATCATCGCACGGATCTTAGAGAAAAATTATGGCATCTCCATGGGGCGTTCGCTGTTGGCGCTAGATGTCATTGTCCTACTTGCTTCCCTTTCTTATATTGATCTAAAACGAATGATGTACACCTTGATCGTCTCTTACGTATTTAGTCGAGTCATTGATTCGATTTTAGACGGTGGCTACGCTGCTAAGGGAATTTTGGTCGTATCGAATAAAAATGAAGAGATTGCCCCACTCCTTATGACAGGTTTAGAACGCGGTGTGACGTTTTTATCTGGTGAAGGTGGTTTCTCTGGACAGTCGAAGAAAATCATCTACATCGTCGTTAGTTCAAGTGAAATAACCGAAGTGAAGCGAATCATCCATGATATTGATGAAAAAGCATTTGTTTCTGTGATCAACGTCCATGAAGTAGAAGGAGAAGGGTTCACTTATCTTAAACCTCAAACAAAATTGTTGAAGCGATTATAATAACCAAACTGCCTGATTTCGCCATCAAAATAACCCCGTATTTCCTGACTTTGGAAATACGGGGTTTTAAAATACTTTTTTACGCCTTGTTACGGACGTTCTCGTGTATGCTCGCTCATTTCCGAACTATTTTTGAGAATGAGCCGATTGACCTCATCTGACAATGCAAGAAATGCATCTTTGTCTTTTTTTTCTAATGCTTGATCGATTTGTGCATAGAGCATCTTCAACCGTGCTTCTTGCTCTTTTTCTTTAAAGTAATGTTCGATCAATTCTGCATCTTCTTCACTGATCGAATCATCCCATGAAGCAAAAGGATTATCCTCCAATATCATTAAATACTCTCGTGTTTGCCACGCATTCTCAAATAAGCATTCTACATATAATGGTCTTTTCCAATTCAAACGGATCTCATGAAAAATTTGATCTGTATCGGTAAATTCTTTTCCTTCCAAAAACAGCTTCATTGGCTCCCCATCGAAAGACAGATCACTAATCTGTAAGCCGCGGTTTGCTTGGTTGGCTCCCTCCACGAAGTGAACATTACTCAATATCGCTTCATGGTTTGCTAAATAATTTAAGATCCAAAAAACTTCCCTTCGACTAAAAGAGACGTGATTCACCATCCAAGTCAAAAAATTCTTTTTTTCTCTTACATCTATCAGCATCTTTCTCACCTCTCTGCTAGATCATCTAAGACTGACAATGCCTCCAAATCTCCAGGTTCATGTTCTAAATAATGGGTAAGTAATTCTCGTGTTCGCTCTAGTTGTCCTTCCTCACGTAAGAAAAAGGCATACTCTTTCAGAAAGTCTGGTTCATGTTCTAGTTCATGATACGCTTGTTCATAATGGACAGCAGCTACAGCGAAATCTTCTAGTTCATTATACGCATGGGCTAGATTCCATTCTGCATAAGGATTAGCTGTTTCCTCCATCTGGTTCACGACTTCGATCACATCTTCATATCTTTCATCATCTAGATAAAGATTACTTAACGTCAATAACGTTTCATCTTGTTTTTCTCCTAACTCAAGCGCTTCTAACAGCAGCTTTTCAGCCTTTTCTTTATCATGAAGTCGAAACGCATTCTCTGATGCCAAGTGATAAAGTTCTACTTGATATGGATTTTCCTTTATTCCTTCTTCTAAAACTTTTTGAGCCTCTTCGATCAGTTCTTCTTCCTGTAATGCTTGTCCTAAATAAAGATATAAAGACTGATATTGCGGATTGACTTCTCGCAACTCTTGGAGGTAATTGATGGCTTTTTCATTTTCTTTTAGTTGAAGATTTGTAAAAGCAAGTTGGAAAAGACGGTCATCTGTTCGTTCCTCTTGGAGTGCTTTCTCTAATGGTTCGATCGCCGCTTCAAATTCTCCTTGCATGCTAAGCGATTGACCCATGCGTTCTTGCATAGAAATACCAGAGATTTCATCTATGTCAGAAGATAGCAGACGTTCATAGATCATTGCTGCTTCTTTAAAACGATCAACTGAAAAATAAAGTTCTGCTAAAGCAAATTGGATCAGCGGTTCTTCTGGTAATAACACTGCTGCTTCCTTCAATTTTGCTTCACTGACCTCTGGTATGCCAATTACTTGATATAGATCAGCAATCGCTAATAAAGCTTGTGGGTAATATTCACTGTCTTTAGAAATTCGTTCTAAATAATCAAACGCTTGATCGATCTCATTGTCTTCGATCGCAATCTCCGCTAATGGAATATTCAACTCGTCATTTTCAGGATATTGTACGAGTAACTGCTCATAGATTTGTTTCGCTTCTTCTAAGAAACCGAGCGCTAATAATTCTTCTCCCAATTCAGCTAATACATCTGCTGGATCTTCTTTTAGAGCCTGTGCTAGATATAGCTGTGCTTGCGTTAAGTCTTCCTCTGATAATGCTTGTAGCATCTTTTCACTATTTGTATTCATTTAATCCCTCTTATCTCATTAACAATCTTTTCGTAAGTTGCCATAGTTTTCAATAATTCTTTCTCAGTTGGTGATTGGTAACCACCTATTATACCGATTTCTTCCAAAATGAGAATTTTTTTGCTTTTTTCAGCTAATTGCAGAACATTTTCTAAATAATCCGTTTTCGATAGCTGCTCTGGCCAACCGATTGGATAATTGAGATGCTTTAACCATATAAAAAAATTTTTTAGTTGAAAAGGCATCTTTGTGATCTCTACGTTCCAAACAAATTGGAAAAGCATCCCTAGTAATTTTTTCATACTAGCAGATAATAAATGCCCGTTTTCTGACAAATAAAAAGCTTGTTCAAACAGTTTACCATAATTTGTGAGTTTGTCAGCCTCTTCTTGATAAAAATAGATCATTTCTTCCAACATCCCAGTAAATGGCCGATGGTATAACTGCTGCGTAGTTGGATAATTTTTATATAATGTCTGTAAAAATGAGTGGTCGCATAGGATCCCACAAAAAGCAAAAGTCAAAAAATCGATTTGTTTGCCACTGATTTGTTTTTCACTGATGGTTTGATCGTAGACGATTCGTTCTGGGAGGGTCTGCGTTTGAAGAACAACTTGGTTAGGCAGCTGCAAAATGATTCGCTCTGGTGTCAATGCCCGAGCCATCGAGCGAATAGATACTGGAATAAGCCATAGCTTCGATTCCAGCGGTGTATGTTTTTGAAAAAAGCCAGCCAAGTCCATGATCCCTTCGTTTCCGAAACCAATAATGAGGAATGCTTCATTTTCAGGATAACGTTTGGCAAAAGTAAGTAGATTGCTTAATTCGATCAAATGATTGCATTGCGTGTTTGCACAGATGTACCAATCAATCTTACGAGGATTCGCAAACAACTGATTGATTTTATCAGCAAATAAGTCATAATACCGCTGATTCGTCAAAAACAGCACAGATTGCTCGATCTTCAGCGACTTTAACTGACTAACTAAAGTTTCTGCATAAAAGATTTTAGCTGTTTCACCATGCAACTCATAATCCAATTCCATGTGCATCCCTCCTTTCCCTTATTTTAACATTAGTAAGTAAAAACGAAAAAGGATAAGATATGTATAAAGGTTGTGAAAGAAGCGCACAGCTCCGAGCAAATAAGAACTAGATTTCTAAAATAGCTTCTCATATTTTGGAAATCTAGAGCTTATTGCTGAGGAGTTGCTTCTTGAACACCGTGGATAAGGTTGTGAAAAGACCATTCAGCTCCGCTGACAATAAGAATGGATTTTTTCAAGGAGTTGGTCTCTGAACACTATGGGCTAAGTTGTAAAAAGACCCGCTCCACGAAACTTTGCTAGTTCCTACAACTCACGGGAGCGAACGAGGAGCCTTTCTCATTTTTTATGCTTAGGCCCCACGTCATGTATAAAGAAAAGCACCTGTAGCAGGAGAGCTACAAGTGCTTTTTAGCTGTCTTATTTAACAGCATCTTTCAATGCTTTACCTGGTTTGAATGCAGGTACTTTGCTAGCTGGGATTTCGATTTCTTCACCAGTTTGTGGGTTACGTCCTTTACGAGCTGCGCGTTCGCGAACTTCAAAGTTACCAAAACCGATTAATTGAACTTTTTCGCCGTTAGCTAAAGCATCTTGAATAGTTGAAAATACAGCATCTACTGCTGCAGTTGCATCTTTTTTAGTTAAGTCAGTAGCTGAAGCAACTTTTTCGATTAATTCTGCTTTGTTTGCCATGGATAGATTCACCTCCTCCACAAGAGATATGATGTAAAACATCAGTTTAGTTAAAAACATTCTGAGTGGTCCAGAAGTTTAAAAGAAATATTGATCAAGTTCAATATTCTGTTATCACGATATCATATGAACCGCTTAATAGCAAGGTTTTTACCAATTTTCACATGCTTTTTTTAGTCATGAAAACGTAATATTTAAAACCAACTATTTTTTTTGAAAAATTCTACTTGATGTGTTAAAATGCCTATTTTCTTCTTCTAGGAATGATGCGAATCGATGTCCCTTCAAAGGTAAATGCTTTTCGAATTTGGTTTTCTAAGAAACGTTCATAAGAAAAGTGCATCAACTCTTCTTCATTGACAAAAACAACGAAGGTCGGTGGCTTAACAGCTACTTGAGTTGCATAGAAGATTTTTAAACGTTTTCCTTTATCCGTTGGTGTCGGATTGATGGCCACCGCATCCATGATGATATCATTAAGAACAGCAGATGATACCCGTAAGTTTTGATTCATGCTTACATCTTCAATCATTTCAGGCAAACGTTCAAGCCGTTGCTTTGTGACTGCAGAAACAAAAACGATCGGTGCATAATCGAGATAGCGGAATTCTTCGCGGATTTCTTGTTCAAAATCACGCATCGTATTCGTTTCTTTCTCGACAAGATCCCATTTATTTACCACAATGATCACACCACGGCCAGCTTCATGAGCATAGCCCGCTACTCGTTTATCTTGTTCGCGGATTCCTTCTTCTGCGTTCAATACCATCAAAACAATATCAGAACGATCGATGGCACGCATCGCACGCATCACACTGTATTTCTCAGTATTTTCGTAGACTTTGCCGCGCTTTCTCATCCCAGCGGTATCGATCATCAAGAATTTTTGACCATTTTCTGATACAAAGTGCGTATCGATTGCATCACGTGTAGTTCCTTCAATATCAGAAACAATGACACGATCTTCTCCCAAGATTGCATTGATCAAAGAAGATTTACCGACGTTTGGACGACCAATCAGACTAAACTTGATCGTATCATCATCTTCCTCTTCATTCTCATCAGAAAAGAATTTCACTGCCTCATCCAAGATATCACCAATACCTAATCCATGGCTCCCAGATACTGGGTATGGATCGCCTAACCCTAATGAGTAGAACTCATAGATGTCATTTCTCATTTCAGGATTATCTACTTTGTTAACAGCTAATATCACTGGTTTGTTACTACGATATAATATTTTTGCAACGACCTCATCCGCGTCAGTGACACCTTCACGTCCACTAACCACACAGATGATCACATCCGCTTCTTCGATGGCGATCTCAGCTTGGTGTTTGATCTGATCCATAAATGGTTCATCACCTAAATCGATCCCACCTGTATCGATCACGCTAAACTCACGACCTAACCATTCACCTTTTGCGTAAATGCGATCGCGAGTTACTCCAGGAGTATCTTCGACAATCGAGATACGCTCACCAGCGATGCGGTTAAAAATCGTAGACTTACCGACGTTCGGGCGGCCAACGATTGCAATTGTTGGATTTGCCATAGTTATTTCCTCCTCACAAGTTTCCAATCTTATTCAGTTTAACGAATGTCTCACTAACTTTCAAGCATAGACTGACAAATAAACAAAGTATTTATCTTCCTTTCAGTCAAAAACAGCTTTTTGATCGTAAAACCTGTCCTATTTGAAAGTTACAATCAAAAAAAGTCTATTCTAGCCTACTATACTAAAAAGTTCTCTCGACGTTACGGATTCATATTTACTATTTCCGCTACTTCCCCCTAACTTCAAACAACCATCAAAAACAAAAAACGAATCAAAAACCTTTTTAAGATTTTCGATCCGCTTGCTTTTGATTTTACCAAACGATACGATTATTTTTCTGAATCGTCTGATGTGTTTCCTTCTACTTCTTCTTTTAATGAATCCCCTAAAAGATCTCCCATTGTAAATCCAGTGTTTTCTTCTGGCAATTCATAAGATTCTACATCTTTAGGTTCTTCTTCAGAAGCTGGTTTTTCTTCTAAAGCTTTGATGCTAAGAGCAATACGATGCTCTTCAGGATTTACTTCTAGCACTTTCACTTTCACATCGTCGCCTTCATGAAGAACTTCATGAGGTGTAGCGATATGTTTATGTGAGATTTGAGAAATGTGAACAAGTCCTTCTACCCCAGGGAATACTTCCACAAAGGCACCAAAACTTGTCAAACGCTTCACTTTACCGTCTAAGACTGATCCAGCTGGCGCTTTTTCTTCGATATCTGACCAAGGTCCAGGCAACGTATCTTTGATCGATAATGATACACGTTCCTGTTCTGGGTTGATAGATAGTACTTTCACTGTTACTTCATCGCCTACAGCTAAGACATCACTTGGCTTAGCAACATGGCTATGAGAAATCTCAGATACATGGACTAGTCCATCGATTCCGCCTAAGTCAACGAAAGCACCAAAATCAGTAAGACGTGCTACACGACCATCGATCGTGTCGCCTTCATGAATATTTGCTAAAACTGCTTTTTTCTTCTCTTCTTTTTCAGTTTCGACAACTGCTTTATGTGAAAGGATCAAGCGATTTTCTGAAGGTTCGATTTCAACGATTTTGAACGTCAACGTTTGCCCTTTGTATTCTGAAAAATCAGCAACAAAATGGTCTTCCACCATTGAAGCTGGTACAAAGCCACGAACGCCTACATCAACGACCAATCCGCCTTTCACGACGTTTGTCACTGGTGCTTCGATCACATTTCCAGCTTGGAAATCTTTTTCGATATCTTCCCATACTTTTTTCGCATCTAAACGACGTTTGGAAAGTAAATAGCTCCCGTTTTCTTTATCTTTGCCAATCGTACTGATAACAACTAGATCCAAGACATCTCCAACTTTTACTATATCGTTGATCTCTTCGACAGGTGAAGTTGACAACTCTTTTGCAGGAATGACGCCTTCTACTCCAGCCCCTTCGATCCCTACAACCACTTGTTTGTCTTCGATTACTAACACTTCGCCTTTGACAACATCACCGACATTTACTTCTTGGACGCTATTCATTGCATCTTCCATCGATTGATTGTTATCTGTTTGATTTTGTTCAAATTCTGTCATAACACTTGTCCTCCTAACCAACATTCTGCCGTAACCACGGTACTGCTTTAAGTTTAATTGATTACTTAAAAAAAATAAAGCGATTTCGTTTGTTTTACTCTAAAAAAAGCGGAATTTTCGTAATTTTTCATTTTTTTACAAACGATAGCCTTTTTCGTTGACTACATCTTTGATTGCTTGCACGACTTGCGGGATCGATTTACCAGTGGTATCGATTCGAACTGCATCTTCTGCTTGTTTCAATGGTGATGCTTTTCTGGTGGAATCATAATGGTCGCGTGCTTGGATCTCTTCCGTCAATGTCGCTAAATCTGTAGGGATTCCTTTTTCGAGATTCTCTTTATATCGTCGCTGTGCTCGTTCAGTGACACTGGCAACTAAAAAGATTTTCACTTCTGCCTGTGGCAATACTGAAGTTCCGATGTCACGTCCATCCATCACGACTCCTCCGTCTTTAGCAATTTGACGTTGGATCGCCACTAACGCTTCACGAAGCTTTTTATGTGCTGAAACTTCCGAAACAGCTCGAGTCACATCTGGTTGACGGATAGCTGTTGTAACATCTTCGTCTGCTACCCATACATGCTGCCCATCAATTTCTTGACTAAAAGAAATCGGATAGTGATCCAATAATTCTACTAACTTCGTTTCGTCTGAAAAAGCAATCTGATGAGTTATAGCCAGATAGGTCACTGCGCGATACATTGCTCCTGTATCAGTATAAATATAGTTGAAATCTTTTGCTAAAATTTTCGCAACAGTACTTTTTCCTGAAGAAGCAGGTCCGTCTATTGCAATACTGATTCTTGTCATTTTCTAACTCCCTTTTCTCAAAAAAGAAGGGGCTGCGACCAAAGTCACTGCGCCTTCTTTTTTTACAGTCAACAGTGCAAACAACTTCATGGATGCACTCTTTTTTTATCTACCTTCATACAAAAAGAGACTGTAGAAAAAGAGTCTTGAGTATCAGATGACTCTTTTTCTAACATGTCTCATGATTATTTAATTCGTAACTCTTGTCCTGGGTAAAGGAAGTAGTTGTTTGGATCGATTCCATTTAATTCAAACAGTTGATCGATCGTAATACCTGCACGCTCTGCAACTTGTTTAGGACCTTCACCTGATTGGACCGTTGTAGTTGAACCTGCTGGCGCAGTAGATGAAGAAGATGGTGTCGTTTCAGCCGCCGCACTACTTGAAGGTTGTACTTCCTCTTGATCTACAACAGATGAAGAAGGAGTTGCTTCTCCTTGACTAACACTGCTGCTTGAAGGAGTAGTTTCCACTACTGCTTGACTCTCAGAAGTACTTTCAGATTCTTTACTTGATTCTACAGCCGAAGATTCTTCTTTTGTGGAAGAACTTTCAACCAATGATGATGTTGTCGAAGAAGATGATGCACTTGATGCACTATTCGTTGAACCGTTTCTGATCCAGAAATAAGCTCCTGCTGGAATCGCGATACATAAAACTAATAGAACTAAAAAGAGAGACAAGAATAATGTATTGCCTTTCTTTTGTTGTCGTTGAGAACTTCTTGAAGAAAATTCATCTTCCGTATCATAGATCGGTTGTTCCCATGGTTCTTGTGTTTCGTTATTTTCTGATGATTGATGTCGATCTTTTCTGCTCACCTTGTTAACCTCCTAAATTCTTTCGTGAGTATTATACCATAGTAAGAACTCCATTGTCTTAAAAAAATGCTATCCGTTGTTTTTTTTAAACAAATTTAGTAAAATCTCCTGCCACGAGCTTTTCTGTACAATTGGTGGTGTTATTGTTTTTGCTTCTCCATATAACTCTGCTCCGTCTTTATCACAACATTGTATTGGCTTGTCGACCAATTTTTCACCAAAATAATCAAGAATCAATTCTCTTCGACAAGTTTCACTATTGATATAATGAAGCATTTGCTGTAAGCGATACTGCTTTGCTTTTTCTTGTGCCTTTAATCGATCCACCCATTGTTGCGGATCAGTCATTTTTTCAACGACCTCCAACCACTTTTGCTGTACTTCATCAAAAAATTCGTTGTTATCAAGATTATTTTCTAGATAAAATTCAAATACTTGGCGTTGTTCTCTTGACAATTGGTTAAAGAAATAATGGATACGCTCATCGTTTTTCTTGTATAACAAAATTGCTTTGCTTGGTTGCTGATCCCTGCCGGCTCGACCAATCTCTTGGACATAATTTTCTAAACTATCTGGCAGATCATAATGGACGACTGTTCGGATATCTGGTTTATCGATACCCATTCCGAAAGCATTGGTAGCAACTAGAAATTGTAATTTATTTTGACTGAACTGTAACTGCAACTGTCTCCTTTGTGAAGCATCTAATCCACCATGATAATAGCCAACTGAAAATGATCCTCGATACAATTGATACAGTCGTTCCACTTCTTTTTTAGTCGCACAATAGATGATCATTGAGCCATTCGCCTGTTTCATCAAAGTAGCTAATTCTTCATCTTTGTCTTCCGTTTTTCTGACAAATAAAGAAATATTTTTACGATTGACAGAATGTCTCACTACTTGCGGTGGCAAAACAAAAAGCACCTTTTCGATATCCTGTTGAACAACCGTTGTCGCCGTTGCCGTCAATGCGAGCGTCACGGGTGATCCTAACCGTTTACCAATCACTCCCAATTGCTGATATTCCGGACGAAAATCCACCCCCCACTGAGAAACACAATGGGCTTCATCAATGACATATAAGCCGATTTTTTGTCGTTGCAAAACATTCAGAAGCTCTTTTTGAGTCAACATCTCTGGACTTAAAAACAAAAATTTATATTCTGCTAGATGTTGCAGCACATATGCTTTTTCTGATTTAGACAATAAACTATTGTATGCGACTACTCTTTTCTCTCCTTGCTTTTGAAGCTGTGTGACCTGATCTTCCATCAGCGATAGGAGTGGGGAAACGATGACTACTATCCCTTCCCTCAAATAGCCAGTTAGCTGATAGCATAGACTTTTCCCATTGCCAGTTGGTAAGACAGCTAGCACATTTTGTTCTTGCAAAAGGGCTTGGATAATTTCTTCTTGACCTGGTCGAAAAGATGAAAAACCAAATCGTTTGCGTAGCTCATCGATCAGTTCCATGTTCAAGTTCTCCTTTCAATAGACCAAGTTGATAAAAGCGGAATTCTCCGTAATCTAAAGAGAACTGCGCATTTATTTCTCGATAATTCCAAGAACGGACATCCTTCAACCGACTAAGAGAGTCCACTGTTTTCTTTGAAATCATCGTTGTGTAAGGAAAATCATCAAAAAAAAGCAACCATTCAATCAAATGATCTGTGACTGTTCCTTTTTTTAGTTGACGCGCAGACATCACTTGCTCAACAGAATATCCTTCTAAAATAAGCTTTCGCGTAATCAGCATACTCTGATTTAGATTCTGATCAAATAGTGGCTTGAGCAATCTAAAAAGCAAAAAGTCATTTCTTTTTTCGAGATTCTGTAACATGACATGAATTGCTTTTGCTTCGAATAACGTTGCTTGATTTTCTTGTTTATCCGTCAATTGATAAGGTAAAAGCCCCAAGTCATGTTCTCCTGAAAACTGATTGGCTAGAAAGTCAGCCAATTCTTCTGGCATCCCAGTAAACAACGCTACGAATTCCTGATAGATTTTTTCTGATAATTCTTCTCGGTTCAACTTTGTACTAGCTAGCCATCTTTTTATTTGGAATGTATAAAACGGACTTGTTTCAATCGGTAAATAATTTGCTGTACCATTTGTCAGATTCGAGACTACTTGGACAGCAAACTTGAGGAGACGCCAGCAAGTCAAATAGGTCCTGCCATATCGATCATAGTGCACTCCTTGATAAGAAAATTCGTTTTTTTCTAATTTCTTCTTCCCAAGCGTGGTGATTGATGCGTGGTTATCAATCAGAACAATCAGCTTTTCTTGCTCCAAGCGAGTAATGATCGCCAAAAATTCTTCTTGCTTCAATGTTGGAAAACTCCCATGAACCAATAAAAGATCATTCAAAAAACTATAAATCAAAACAGACGTCGTACGCTTCCCACTAATTAGTTGAAATAAGCTAGATACCCTTAGCTTGTTTCTTGATAAAAATAAAGATAAAATAAATTCAGTCATATTAATCCCCTTAAGAATAGGATGGTTAGAAATGTCATTACTATGTAAACTCGTCCCTGAACGTTGCATCGCTTGTGGACTTTGCCAAATCGAGGCGCCAGATATTTTTGATTATGATGAAGAGGGCATCGTGCTGTTTGCACAAGAACCAGAAGCCCATCAACAATTCGTCTCTGAAAAAGAAAAAGAACCCGTACAAAAAGCCTACCAAAAATGTCCGGTAAGAGCAATCTTACTAGAAAGATCATAATACAGCTATCTCATCAACAAGAAAAAATTTAGAAGAAAGGAGAGACTGGGACAGAAGTGTTTCTTACTTTTGTCCCACGCTCCTTCTTCTTGTGTCTTATTTGATCCTAAACAGCGACTGAGCAGATCATAGTCCAGCTAACCAATTCAGTAGAGTGTTGACGATTGCCGTTTGTTGATCTGCGTTCGTGATCTCCGCTTTTCCGTCTCCCTTTTGTTCGCCATAACTCCCAAAGCCCCCATGATTTCCACCTTCGATCGAAACATATTCTGTCTGCGTTGGCAAGTATTCTTTCGCTGACTCATAGGCTTCTTGGTCCAATACCTGATCGTTGGAAGCAGTGATGCTCAAGATAGGTAATTTACTTTTTGCAAGTGTTCCTTTTTTGTCAGGGTAACTTGCTAAATAAAAGATCCCTTTTAATTGTTGTTCTTTTGAGTTCGCATTCGCATAACGGCTTGCCATCACGCCACCCAGCGAATGGCCACCAATCACGTAATTTCTATCGGGAAAATCTTCTCTGATTTTATCTGCGCGGTTTCCACTCAAAATGGCTAAATCTAGCGGCATTTTGGCAATAGCAACAGTATAGCCGTTTTCTGCTAAATCATTTGCCCAAATACTGTAACTTTCTGGTTCTACTAATGCACCTGGGTAAAAGATCACTAAAGGTTCCTTTTTATTGTTCTTTTGTCCAAATAATAAGTAGTCTCCTTCATCTTTGCCATGTTGAGAAGCTTGAGTTGCTTGCGTGGAAGGCTCATACGTACTCTGTTGCAGATAGTAATAGCCAGCGCCGCCTGCTATGCCTAATATGATGACTAAACCTATAAGTATTCGTTTGAATAATTTCACTGTCTCTCCCCTTTTTCAATCAATTTTATCTGATCATTATAAAGTTACACTAAGGAAATTACGCTGAAAATGCAACTATTTTTTACTGATTCCTGAGGTAAATAAATAAAGCGATCCTCAAGTGTTAGATTTTGCACTAACCTTTGAAGATCACTTCAAGAAATTTCTGATTCACACTATTTTTCAAGAAAACCTAGTGAAACTTATTTCCCACACAAACGATAAATCGCTTCTGCATAGATTTCCATCGTTTTATACATACTGCTCAATTCCCATTTTTCGTTTGCTTGGTGCATTAGGTCTGGCGTATCAGGGAATAAGGCACCAAAGGCTACACATTGATTCATCGTCCGCGCAAATGTAGCTCCACCAGACACAAGTGGTTCGGTCATATCTCCAGTGATATCACGATACGTTCCTAACAATTGTTGGATCAATTCGCTATCTTTTGGAACATAAAGTGAATCAAGGAAGTCGAATTCTTCATATGTCAAATCGTATTTTTCAACAGTTTCTTTCATTTTTTCAACAAGATCTTCTTTTTTGAATGAAACAGGGATACGCATATCTACACCAATTTCTGTATGTTCTGGTGTGATTTCCAAATTAGCAAAGTTCATTGTCAATTCGCCTGACTGTTCATCGATTGTTTTACCTACCACTTTTTCACCAGTCGCATTTTCTTGTACTAATTGACCTAAAAATTGGATAGGTGCAAAATCAAATACTTCTGAAAGGGCAATGGCTAAACGTGAGATAGCATTGACGCCTTCTGCCGCATCTTTTGCGTGGATACTCTTACCAAGGACCACGATGCCATCATCTTTGTCTTCAAAATCGAAGTGATGTTTGTTCAATGCATCTTTAACTTCCGCTAATTTTTCACCTGAATAAGGTGCTTCATCAGGAACAACATTTAATGCTCCACCAGCATGAACAGAGAATTCACTTGTTCCAGGTCCAGTTAAATAAGCTTGTAATAGGCCTTTTTCTGCATAGATCAATGGGAAAACAGCATCTGGCGCAAAACCTTGTGTAACGCCTTCTTCTTTTTCGTTGTATTTTTCTAGGCAACGCCATAGATTTTCTTCGTCTGTTCCGAAAATGAAACGAATACGCGTTTTGAATTCAACACCTGCATCCATCAGAGCTTTAACAGCATACATCGCCGCCATCGAAGGCCCTTTATCGTCTTCTGATCCACGTCCGATGATGAAACCATCTTTTACAGTTGGATCAAATGGTTTTGTCTTCCAGTTATTTTCATCTCCGGCAGGCACCACGTCCATATGACATAAAATACCGAAGAGTTCATCTCCTGAACCAACTTCTGCATAGCCATAGTAGCCTTCAGGATCTTTAAACGATTTGAATCCTAAACCTTCGGCGATTTCTAACACTTTGTCTAAAGCCGCAACAACTTTTTTACCAAACGGATGACCTTCACCAGAATCTCCTTCATCTAAAACAGACGGGATTCGAATCAATTCACTTAAAGATTCTACTGCTTGTTCACGATGTTGTTCAGTTACAAATTGTTTCATGTTTTTAGCCTCCTAATATAATAAAAAGGTCATGTCAAAACAACAGACACAACCTCTTTTTTCAAAAATAATTAGTCTACAAGAGCTTGGATCTTGTAACGTGTAGGTTATTGCTACACCCCATATTTCCTCTACAAATCTAAAATTTGTTAGGAGAGGATCATAACATTGCTGCTACACCTAAGATAACACAAATGGCTACAAAAAGGATAGCAATCAACTTACCAGTAAATTTCCACCATACTGAGATATCGAAGCGGGCAATTGCTACCGCACCCATCACGATTGCAGAAGTTGGTGTGATCAAGTTCACTAAACCTGATGCAGATTGATAAGCCGTGATAACTAAGTCTTTGCCGACTCCAGCAAATTCACCCATTGGTCCCATGATTCCCATCGTAGCAGCTGCTAAACCAGAAGTTGATGGAATCAAGAATGACATTGGGATATAGAAGATGAATGTCAAGATCAAGAAGACACTTGATGATAATGAACTTAGTCCTTGTTCGCCCCAATGTAAGATCGTATCTGTGATCAAACCATTGTTCATTACGACTTGGATACCGCGAGCGACTGCTACAACGATCGCTACACCGATCAAGTCAGAAGCACCAGCTAAAAACTCAGAGATAAAATCTGATTCTTTCATCCCATAAGTAAATGCCACAATGATTGCCATTACTAAGAATAGCATCGTGATTTCAGGGAAGTACCAATCACCTAGCGGAAGCATGTTTTTACCTAAAACTGTACCAACAACAGGTATACCTGTTATCCATTTTGTCAACGATTCAAAAATAGTGAAGTTTGAATTCAAAGTCGTCCAAGGAATCAAACTGATGATCATGATACCAAATGTAATAAAGAATAGAACGTTTACATGTTTTTGACGTTTCGTGATCGTTTCTTGGCGACCAATCGAATCGATATCAAAATGTTTCATGTCTTCGTCGCGTTGGTTGTAAACCAGTGATTTTGTCGGATCTTTTTCGATCTTTGATGCATAACGATAAACATATAGAATAGAAATCGTGATCAATACAACGAACATCAAGAAACGTAAGCCAATTCCTTCACCCATAGAGATACCTACAGCCTGTGAAGCAACCCCTGTGGCAAATGGGTTAACTGTTGAAGCCAAACAACCCACTTGTGAGCCTACTAAAACGATTGCAACAGCAACTACAGTATCAAAACCAACTGCCATCATTACTGGAATAAGCAACGCATAGAATGGAATCGTTTCTTCTGCCATCCCATAAGTTGATCCACCTAGAGCAAACAAGATCATCAATACAGGAATCAACATTTTTTCTTTGCCTTTAAACTTTTTCACTACAGAAGCAATCCCTGCATCTAGTGCACCTGTCTTGTTGATGATCCCTAGGAATCCCCCAACAACCAAGATAAAGAAAGAAATTGGAATAGCCGCTGGTGTTTCTTTTGTTAGTTCTCCAGCAGGAACCCCTAACATCCCATTGATTGGTGCCATGAAAATATCCCATAGTCCTTGGGGATTTTGTTGCACTCGTTCATAAGATCCAGCAATAATATTCCCATCAGCGTCAACACCATAATGTCCTGCCGGGATGAACCATGTCAATACAGCGATAATCGCAATAATGATGAATAAGACCGTATACGCTGAAGGCATCTGAAATTTTTTCTTTTTTGTTTGTTCCATGTTCTTCTTCCTTTCTTATTTCTTTAGAATCTTTTTAGTTTCGATTCAAATGTTATTTTATCAAAAATAGCTGAATAACAAAAATAATAACTCGTAGAATCGAAAAGTTTTATTCAAAAAGGTTCGTTTTTTCTATACCTCCTTCTATAAAATTATTGGAAAGCTTTTTCATCTTTATTGTAGCGGTTTCTTTCAGCTAATAAATAAACCTATTTATCATTCAAAAAGCGATGATTTTCACACTTGTTTGTATAAAATACATTTTTATGCATTAAAGAAGAAAATACTCAAACACCATCTATAAAACGCTTACATTATTTTATAT
>SKEH01000300.1_pt1 | contig 32479 bp, 35 predicted proteins | sample 4826571 | NCBI WGS metagenome assembly SKEH01 (sample SAMN11008814, study PRJNA524170) | human gut metagenome | biome: Human fecal sample; material: Feces; isolation source: fecal sample from pouch patient p29 | host: Homo sapiens | place: Israel: Tel-Aviv | collected 2016-09-14 | reverse complement strand
CTGGTGCAACTCTTTACCAAGAAAGATATTGGCATATCATACACCAGATGAAATCTTTGAAAGAGAATTAGATCTAATCTATCAAGCAGCTTGATTAAAAGTGTTCAATTTATTATTGCAATTTACGAATATTTTTGTTATTTAATAATCAAATAATATATTTTTGCATACAAAAAGCATCAAGTTTTTCAAATCAACTTGATGCTTTTAATTATTTAAAATTAAATTACTATTTTTTCATTATTCCAAATTACTCTTTGGCAATTCAGAATTTTCATTTAATTTCTTCAATTTAGCAGCCTTCTTTTTAGAAAGAAGTGGGAAAGTTAACTTAAATTGACTTCCTTGTCCTTCAACAGACTCTACACTAATTTCACCATGATAGCTGTCTACAAGTTTATGGGCAATAGACAAGCCTAAGCCATTGCCGCCCTTTTCACGAGTTCTTGCCTTATCCACTCGGTAAAAACGATTAAAGATTTTCTTTTGATCTTCCTTAGAAATACCTTCACCAAAGTCTTGAACAATAATGTTAACTTCTTTTTTGGTTAACCCAGCAGAAACATTAATTTGCTTAAGATCGGTTGAATATTTAATCGCATTATCAATTAAAATCACTAGTAATTGTTCTAAATGACCGTGATATATTTGAATTTCGGTACCTTGAGGTAAATCATCCTCGTCAAGTCTAATTTCAAAATCAGGATGAACCATGGCTAGATCTGCAACTACTCGCTTAACTGTATCATAAACATTTGTTACTTCATGTGGATATTGCACATCAATTTGTTCAGCCCTAGTTAAATCAAGCATTTCTTGAATCAGATGTTTCATCCGGTCAGCTTCTTGCAAGGAGGCCTTAATTGATTCATCTAAAATCTGTGGATCATCTTTACCCCAACGTTCGAGCATATTCAAATGCCCTTCGATTACAGCCACAGGTGTGCGCAATTCATGCGAAACATCCCCTACAAACTGCTTCTGCTGTTCAATGTAGCTCTGCATTCTATCCAACATTTGATTAATCGAAGTGGCCAAATCTTCTAATTCATCATCACGATTTAATTCTTTAATTCGTGCTCCACTATTAGGATCCGCGTTAACTTCCTGAGCAACCTTAGACATCCGTTTAATCGGCTTAACAACATTGAATACCAAAATATATGAAGTCACTACAAACACAACAATCGCAATTATTGATATTACAACCATTGAACGCAATAAGTTCTTCATCAAACTATTGTAATATGTCATATTGTTAGAAACTACAATATATCCTGTCAACTTATTGTTTACGGATGAATAAACTTTTTGATAAGTCAATAAAATTTGATGACCATTGCGTTTAATTATTTCATTTTTCTCTACTTCTTTAAACGGTTTGAATTTTGGTGTCACGTTTCCATTAGTAAAAACAATCTCACCATGTTTATTATAAACAGCCGCATTAATATCAGGATTAGAAATAGAAGCAATCAAATTATCGCTAAACGCATTATTAGTGGTGTCTTTTTTGCTAATGACTGGCCCACCCTTTAGAATTCGTCTAGTAGCCGGAGAAAGAGATGGTATTACGTTAGATATCTGCAATTCATCTGGAATTGAACTTAACGTCCTATCTAGCGTAGTCACTACATTGCGCGATGTCTCTTGCTGCTGATCTAATGATTGCTGACTAACAATTTGATAAACAACGACTGAAAATATGACAAAAGAGACCGTAATCGTTAAAGCAACGATACTTACCCATCGCACAATTAACGATGAATGCTTGGTCTCTTCATTTTTATTCTTGGTCATCATCTTCATCTCTTACCATATAACCGGTACCACGAACCGTCTTAATGTAAGATGGTTGTCCTGGAACATCGATCTTATTGCGCAAGTAACGAACATAAACTTCTACAACGTTAGTTTCAATATTAGATTCTGGACCCCAAATCTTATTTAGCAATTGATCACGACTAACAACGTTATTCTTATTCTCAATTAAAGTCATTAATAAGTTGTATTCGCGCTTAGTTAAATCGATTGCCTTGCCATCTCCGCGGTGAACAATACGATTAGCAGTTTCAATTGTTAAATTCTTAAATTTCACAATCTTTTGCTTAGCTACAGTAACCTTAGAAGCATCTTTTTCAATCTTTACTCGGCGCAAAACGGCACGTAAACGAGCAAGAAGTTCTTCAATTGCAAATGGCTTAACAATATAATCATCTGCACCATGATCCAAACCTGAAACGCGATCAATAACAGAATCACGTGCGGTCATCATAATAATAGGCGTAGTTTTCACCTGACGAACACGACGAGCAATTTCTAATCCATTCAGGTCCGGCAACATTAAGTCAAGCAGGATTGCATCAAAATCTTGATTAAGGGCATCTTCTAGTCCCTTACGACCATTGTTTTCTACTACAGTTTCATAATTCTCGTGTTGTAATTCCAACTCCACAAAACGAGCTAAATTTTTTTCATCTTCAATAATTAGAATTTTTGCCATGTTAATTCAATTCCTCATCGATCAATTTAGTTCTCTAAATACTAACAAATATATTAAAAAATGTCTTTATAATTAAAGGATACTTTAAAAGTGCCCTCAAAACAAGATAAAAAAACAATCAAAGCCAAAATTCTTTGATCGTTCTTAGTCAATTAGATAATCTTACTTTTTCTTATTATTCTCATTATTATCAAATAAAACCTTTAATTTGGCAAATGCAGGATTTACTTGATTTTTCTTTCCTTCTTCAAATGCTGATTCAGAAACTACTTCCCAGCCTTTACCTTCAGGATAGATATCCTTTTCCTTTTCTTCAGGAGTTAAAATTGTGGTCGGAATATTAAGTAACATATTATCTTCAATTGCTGTCTGTAAATCAATTACATCATTTTCAATTTTAACAATTGTATCATTATCTTCAAGTTCTTCTTTAGTTGGTTTTCGATCAAGATAATTTTCTGTAAAAGTAAAATCTTCATGGTATTTAACAGGCTGCAAGCTTCGACTTGATGGAACCACTAAATCAGCAGTAACATGAAAATTTCCAGTTACAAAAGGCTCTTGATAAAACAAATCTCCAGAAACATATACGTTTTTGGCATCAATTAAAAGATCCTTGCTTCTTTTGAAAAATTCTGGTCGCATTTCTACATCACGTTCAATATGTGTTAACGGCTCAGAACTATTTCTTATTCTAGAAAAACTAAGTTCTAACATATTACACCTCAATTGGTCGTTGACCAAAGTTTTGATCAACACCCATTATTTGTTCAAATAAACGATCTGTTCTAACTTGCAATGCAAGTGAACCGCTTTTAGCACTTCGCTTATCTACTTTAGAAATAATTTCAGTTTGAAAATCTTTTCGATTCTTCTTCAAATATTGACGTCCAATTTTACTAAATCCTAATAACATTAAGGATTCTTGATTGAAACTAGCAATCATATCATCTTGAGTAACATTTAAAAGCGTATAAAGGCTTAATCTACGCAAACGAGAATAAGTGTATCGTTTAGACTTGATCCTACGTAAAAATTCTGTGAAATCACGAGATAAATGAATTTCTTGTTTCATTTTATACTCTAAGCCTTCACTCATTTGATAAATTTGTCTTAAATCCTCAATTGAAGAAGATTCGATCCGATATTTTAAAAACGGATACAATAAATTCCAATTAGGATAAACTTGTTGCTTGCTCAGTTCAATTGCTTCGGCTTTAGGCATCCAGTATTTTAAATTACTCGTATCCTCACCATGGAGCAGTAAATTTCTAATAGCACTTGCGCTTTGGACTACGCCATTTCTTTGCAGAAGATCATCATGTCCCGCTCCAATTCGGTTAACAGGATGTAACTTCAGTGGTGAACCTAAGTTATGATTTGCAACTGCATAGGCCAAACCCAAAATTGCATTAGGCTGATTAACCTCATGTCCTACCTCACGAGCTACCATCTGATTATACTGGGTTGAATAAGTCTGGCTGTAATCCTTAAAATCCATATGATTCTGGGGGATTTCAGCAATTCTACTGCCCAAATATGCAAAATTAAGGTTAGCATCTTCAACGCCGAAAACAAGATCAGTCACGCCTAATTTAGCTAATTGTTCAATATTGCCTAATGAAAATAAGTCTGCTGGTTCAACAGCGGTTGAAAAAGGCGTCTCAAAGACTAAATCTGCACCTGATTGAAGTGCCGCTTTAGCCCGTTGCCACTTACTCATAATCGCCATTTCTCCACGCTGCACATAATTACCAGACATCAAAACTAAAATTGGATCATTCCCAGCAATTAACCGTGCTTGATTTAGCAAGAATTCATGACCACTATGAAAAGGATTAAATTCTGCAATAATCCCGACAACGCTCATTTTTATTAATCTTCCTTTAATTCAACTTGCTTACCATTAGCCCATAATTTTTCAAGATTATAAAATTCACGAGCTTCTTTGGTAAAGACATTAACTACTACATCGCCTAAATCAAGCAAAAGCCAATTTGAATCTCTAGTACCTTCAATACGGTAGTCACTATATTCATTTTCATGTGCTGCTTCTACAATTGAGTTAACAATAGCATGAAGTTGACGATTAGAACCAGCACTGGTAATTACATAATAATCAGCTAAAATACTAATACCGCGCATATCATAAGCTTCGGTATCTTCACCATGACGATCACTAATTGCTTTAGTTGTAAAATCTAAAATTTCTTGACTAGTCAAATTTTTTCTCCTTTATAAAACTATTTTGTACTCCAAACGTTATAAGCTTTTAAAGTACGTGGATAAACTTTATTTCTTTGTTCAATTAAAAAACTTAAAGTATGAGCCAGTTGGTAACCTACTCCCTTATCTAAATTGGCATAGGTTATTTTTCTAGCTTCGTCAACACCTAGGAAATCACGACCAGGCTCGATAAAATCCGCCATAAACACAATTTTGTCTAAGGTGGTCATTTCTACATCCCCAGTAGTATGACGGCGAATAGCAGTCAAAATCTCAGGATCTCGAATTTTCAAATCACGTTCTACAAAATATGTTCCAACGATTCCGTGCCAAATAGCGCGATTCCAATTAAGTAAATCTGGATCAAAATCTTGCTCTTTAATTACTTTAACATATTCTTCTACAGGCACTTGCTTTGCATAATCATGAACAAAACCTGCAAGTGCTGCTTTATCTTCATCATAACCATTCAATTTGGCTAATTTACGTGAAGTCTCACTAACTCGAACGCAATGCTGAAATCTTTTATCATCCATATTTGCCTTTTCCTTAGCAATAATTTCAGCGCTTGTTAATGGTGAATATGTCTTTTTAAAAATTAGTTTCGTCAAGATAAAGCCCCTTTTCCACAATATATTTTCTAACTGCTTCAGGCACTAAATATCTAATTGAAGTTCCAGTAGCTACAGAACGACGAATAGCAGTCGAGCTTAATTGAATATCGGGTGCATCTACCCAGATCATTGGATACTGCGGATCTTGCGGATAACCTGGGCGACGAATACCAACCAAGGTAACTAACTTAGCTAAAGTAGATGCTTCTTTCCAAGTATGGAAACTGTTTACCTGATCGCTACCCATGATTAAATAATAATTATTTTGAGGTGCTTTTTCTTTTAGATAACGCATTGTATCTACAGTATATGAAACACCTCCGCGGAATAACTCCAACAGCTTCACTCTAAATTTAGGATTATCCTTGGTTGCTAAATCAAGCATAGTTGCTCGATCTTGGGCTGAAGTTAGCGGTGCATTTTTATGTGGCGGAATATTATCTGGAATGAACCAAACTTCATCTAAACGCAATTTAGTCATTGCTTGTTCTGCAGCTACCAAATGGGCAATATGGACTGGATTAAAAGTACCACCCATAATTCCAATTTGCCGGCCTCTGCCCTTTTCCTGTTCTAATTCAGCTTTTTCTTCAACAGTTGGTGCTTCTTTTTCAATACATTTTGGATTAACCATACGCAAACCTCTAAATTAATGCACGACGAATACCCAAGCCAATACCATCTGGCGTATATGTCTTAACTAGACAGCCCTTTGGCACAGTTACAAAACCAATGCCTCCAAATAATAGGTCACTCTTAAATTCCGTTTTAAATTCTTTTCCCTTAAGTGGTGCCATTTTATCATCTGGAGATGGAGGTGCTAATATTTCGCCCTTATGTTTTTCATAAAACGCATCTGCATTGGCAGTTTTTGTTCGATGAACATACATGTTACGTGCTACATAAACTGTAAAACTAGTTGATTCACCTTTAAGGTAATCAATTCTACCTAATCCAGCCAAAAACAGAGTATTCCCTGGCAAAAGTTGGTAAGTAGCTGGCTTTAACGGTTTCTTAGGTGAGATCAATTCCAAATCCTTAGCATCTAGATGAGTGGCTAGTTGATTGTCTGTCATAATTCCTGGCGTATCAATCAAAAAGTGTCCATTTTCAAGCGGAATTTCAATTTGATCTAAAGTAGTACCTGGAAAACGTGACGTTGTGATCAGATTTTGAATATCACCCATCATGTCAATGATTGCATTGATTAAAGTTGACTTACCGACATTAGTTGTCCCTACAAAGTAGACATCTTTATCTTGAGATTGGTCATTAATATATGAAATCAAACTTTCTAAATTTAATTTCTTTTTAGCAGAAACTAAGAAAATATCTTTAGGATAAAGCCCCATGCGATTAGCTTCTTGTCTCATCCAATCTTTAATTTTGCTTTGCTTAGAATTCTTAGGAAAAAGATCAAATTTATTTCCAACAAGAATAAAATCATTATTCCCTACAAAACGCTTTATAGATGATAACAAAGAATTAGAAAAGTCGAATAGATCAACCACATTGACAATCAAAGCTTTTTTCTCAGCTAAAGAATTGAGCAAAGCCAAAAAGTCATCATTGTTTAAATCTACTGGCATAATTTCATTATAGTGACGTAATTTAAAACAACGTTGACAATAAACATCTGTATTTTCTTCATTTTTTGCTTTTTCAAGAGCGCTCTTTGGCAAATAACCCGCCTTTTGTGGATCATCAGACTGAAGAACTGCCCCACAGCCAATACAAATAATATCCTCATCCATTTTGCAAATTCTCCTTAAAGGTTACTCGATGTGATAAACCAAGAAAGAAAAAGATAATCTTTTCAAAAAAGCGATTAATTCGCGTATTCCATTTATCAGTTTCAACCAATGGTTTTACTAAAACAGTTTCTACTCCTGCTAAATTCCCGGCTTGCATATCAGTAATTAGCTGGTCACCAACCATCATTACTTGATCTTTAGCTAATTTCATCTCTTCGCGTTTACGCGTGATCGCAAAAGGTAACGGTTTGCGAGATTCAGAAACAAAATCAATATGATATGGATTTAATACCTTACCAACTCTTTCAGCATTATTATTGGAAATAACTACCAATTTAATATTAGCTTTAGCAAGTTTTTTATTAAAATTATCCATCTCTTTAGCAGTTTCAAACTTATTCCATGCAAGCAATGTATTATCTAAATCTGAAAAAACTGCTTTTATTCCCATTTCATTCAACTTGACGGGGTCCAAATTATAAATTGTATTTATTGTATATTTTGGTCTAAATAACATAAAAACTCTCCATTTTTTCTCATTCTCTATAATATCAAAAATGGAGTTGCATTAGAAATTTTTGTCTTAGAATATTTGCAAAATCATAAAAAATAAGGACCAGGAATATCTCCTGATCCTTATTCATAGTCATATTAGTTCAATGCCTTCTTAGCAGTTTCTGCTAATTGTGCAAAAGTCTTTGAATCGTTGTAAGCAATATCAGCTAACATCTTACGGTTCATGTCAACACCGGCTAACTTCAAGCCGTGCATTAACTTAGAATATGAAATATCATTTTGTCTTGCAGCTGCGTTAATACGAGCAATCCATAACTTTCTGAATTCGCTCTTACGTCTTCTACGGTCGCGGAATGCGTACTTGTATGAAACAAATAATTGAGTACTTGCGGCCTTAAATTGCATGTGCTTTGCGCCACGGTAACCCTTGGCAAGCTTCATGATCTTCTTACGACGTTGACGTGTTACAGTTCCACCTTTAACTCTTGGCATTTAAAATTCCTCCTACTATAGTCAGTTATTAAAGAACTAATAATTAGTGCATTTGAGCAAGCATTTGCTTAATACGCTTCATGTCGCTACGTGAAACCATAGCAGCCTTTCTCAAGTGACGACGTTGCTTCTTAGTCTTACCGTGGAAACGGTGACCAGTAAATGCGTGGTGACGCTTCAAGCCACCATTTGCAGTTCTCTTAAAACGCTTAGCAGAAGCGCGGTGTGTTTTCATCTTTGGCATATTTCTATTTCCTCCAATTAACTACTTTTTCTTTTTGTCCTTATCACTCTTAGGTGCCAACATCAAGAACATTGAACGGCCTTCCATCTTAGGCTTACTGATAACATTAGCAATATCTGAAGTTGCTTCAGCCATCTTTTCAAGAACTTGTTGACCTAATTCCTTGTGAGTGATGGCACGACCTCTAAAACGAATTGATACACGAACTTTAGCTCCTTCTTTAGAAACGAACTTACGAACATGCTTCAATTTAGTTTCGAAGTCGTTGCCTTCAATAGTTGGACTCAAACGAATTTCTTTGACACTAACTGTCTTGGACTTTTTACGGGATTCTTTAAGTTTCTTCTGTTGTTCGAAACGATATTTACCGTAGTCCATGATACGTGCTACAGGTGGTTTAGCATTAGGTGAAATAAGAACTAAATCTAAGCCAGCATCACTTGCTTTATGCAAAGCTTCATTCTTAGATACAACACCAACTTGCTGACCATCTTCATCAATTAAACGAACTTCGCGTGCACGAATTCTTTCGTTTAAGATTAAACTTTTTGGTATGATTATTCACCTCCGTGTTAATTTGAGGACAAGAAAAAGGCGGGATAAGAATCACCCGCCTTTAATCAACAGAAATTATCGATCAGCCCAGAGGTTAACTTAACTTAGGCGAGAAGCGGGAGCTTCTTCTTGTTCTCAACTAGGTGTATTATACGCGTTTAAACCAGCTGCGTCAATACATGATGTGCAATTATTTAGTTGCATCAAAAACATAATTATCAGGATAAAATTGCATCCGATATGCACGATATACATATGTCATATCTTTAGCACTATTAGTAATAGTCAAATTAAAGACTTGATTTCCATAGGCATCAACTTCAATTATATTGCTTTCTTTACCCTTATTTTTAAAACCAAAATTAATCAAAGTATTACCATTATTCAAGCGTTGTGCATAACCAATAACTTCGGTAAAGTTTTGTTTACCTAAATTCTTGCCATAACTCCAAACTTGTTTAATGGTCTTTTTCTTAGTATCAATTTGATATTCAGTAGCAGCAGAAAACTTGCCACTTTGCTTCTTATCACCGTTAGTAACAGCAATATTATTATCATAAAGCAAAATATCTAATTTATTTCCTGTTTCTTTTAACAAGTAAATTCCGTGTTGACCACCTGGATATTTTGTCCCCTTGCTTGGCTTCAACAGATATTTATGGAATGAACTAGGCCACTCCTTAGCCGGCTTACTAGTAAAAATCCAGTTAATCTTTTTAGTTTGATAATTCATTGACCAAATAATATCTTGGTTACGCGCAGACAATAAAATATTGCCAGTTTTGGCATCATAATCAATGGTGTTAATATGCAGCCAATCCATTAGTCCTAATCCGCTACTAGTATTGTCATTGGCTTTGATTTTGCTCTTTTTGTACATTGATTCTGGAAAAATCTTCTTAAAATCAATTACTTTAACAATTTTACCAGTATTAGGATTAAGTTCAGCAATCGTATCTTCTGCATACTTGCTGCCATCATCAACAGTTAAGAGCCAATTGCCGTTGGGCATTTCTGCCACATCATGGTGAACCAATGATAAGCCAGCGGTTCCAGCATAACTGCCACCCAAGGTTTTATCAAAACTGAATTGACGATATACACGACCTAAATAGTCAGTTTCAACCAACATATTATACTTTTCATCACCGGATTTAATCTTATTGAACAAGAGAATATGACCATTATTCAATTGTTCAAAAATATGCTCATTCCAGCGTAAATAGTACCAGCGTACTTCTCCATCACCGTCTACAGCAAAGGTTTGCTTAGTGGTCCTGTTTAAAACAGTCAATTCATTTGAGCCTAAGCTCATCTTAGCCTTGTCTTTAACAGTGACATTAATTGGAAAACTTTTAATCCATTTAGGTAAATTAGCTGTTTTAATCTTAACTGTCTTGGTCTGCTTATTGCCAAATTGATCAGTCATTGTTACTTCAACAGAATTATCATACCCAGCATATAGACCTACGATAGGTACTTGATGATTCGTTTGATAACCTTTAACTTCATTTTTAATAGTAGTATTGGCTGTTTTTCCAATTACTCTATAACTAATTTTGGTAGGTTGATCAGTATGAAAAATCATTAACGCTGTCAGCGGCGAATTTTCATAAGGATTGACCTTAATATAAGGACTTTCCCAAGTATATTGTTGGCCTTTTACAATATTTGCATATTTGGTAGTCAGAGCATCATTACTTGGATTTGCTACTTTTTTGACACCTAAATTTTTAATGATTTGACTGTCACTTAACTTAGTTTTCTTAGCATTTCCATTTTTCTTTTGTGCTAAAACTGTTTTCGATTGTTCATGCAGCATCACAACAGGTGTCGTCAGCATGAACGAACTCATTGCCAGTGCGAGTAAAATTCTATTACTTTTCACCAAAATTTCTCCTTTAAAATAAACCCATCAAGTTCATTCTAATATTCGTATATTACAAAATATTAACAGAGAAACGACTTAAGAAATAATTTAACGCTTATTCTTTCTCGCTTTCTTGCACAAACTCTACTAAGTTAATATTTGGATATTTTTTCTTGATTTGTTTTACTAAGGCCTTCTTCTTTTTGGCAGAAATATCTTTCTTTAACTCCACCAAAGTAATTTGCTTATTTTTATTATCACTTACAGCAGTAACAGAAGAAATTGCAGGAGACAATTTTTGAATTTCTTGATTATGCTTTTCCTGTTCTTGCTGTCTCTTCTCATTTGCTTGTTCTTGTTCGCGTTGACGTTGATTGATAATATTATTTACTTGTCTATCTAATTGATTCTCCGCGTTAGGATTTACTTGTGCCACTTGCACAATATTCAAGGAATAACCTTTTAAGTTATATTCGTCCAAGTTAGCTTTGGCCGCTTTAATTTTCTTAGCACTAATCTTATTACCCGACACAGTAAGATTAATAGTCTTTTCTTGCGAATCAACATTTTCTTTGATTAAATCAACATCGCCCAATTCATTGGCAACCAAATTTTGCACATTTTGATCAACCAAAGTCTTATTTACCATATGACCGGCTGAAAGGATACTTGGAATAATCAAAATAATTACTACCATGACTATTCCTACTTCTTTTAAAGTTGGCTTGCGAAAGAAACTAAGTCCAGGTTGACCTGCTGAATGACTTAGCCACTTCATGATTTTTACACCTAAAAATGCTGTAAGGGTAATGAAAACGCAGTTAATCAAAAATAGATAACTTGAACCTAAGAAATACTTAAGATTTCCGGCTGCAATTGAATAACCAACGGTACAAAGCGGTGGCATCAATGCCGTTGCTATTGCTACACCAGGAACAATATTATTTGCACCTTTTTTCCGTGCTCCAATAATACCTGCACTACCACCAAAAAAGGCAATCATTACATCCCAAATAGTAGGTGATGTTCGAGCAATAATTTCCTGACTAGCATAAGTCAACGGAGAAAAATGAAAATAAATGGTTGAAGCAATTAAGCTAATAATAATTTCGGCTAATAAAGAAATTGCACCTTTTCGTAAAATATTGGTGTTATACAGCGCCAATCCTGTACCGATGGCTAAAAGGGAACCCATTAAAGGTGAAATAAGCATCGCACCAATAATTATAGCTGTTGAATTCACATTTAACCCGATACTTGCAATAAAGATCGCACAAGTTAAAATAATCAAGCTTTCTATATTTAAGGTGCTATCATCACTTATTTTGGTAAGAAATTGTGGGCTTAAATAGTTTCTTCTACTCATTTTTTTATTTAATCTCATAATTATTTTTTGACAAAATTTTTATAGCTGAATCAAAATTATTATCTTTAACTAAAACATAATCAGTATTAAAAGTTGACACAGCAAAAATAGAAATACCATTATTTGCTAATAATTGCGCAATTTTAGCTAAAATTCCAATTAATGAAAAATCTAATTGTCCTTCTATTTTGAATGCACGCCAACCATCTTCCCGATTAATCGTCTTGCTTGGAGCATTTTTAGTTTCGCAGACTAAAGATAATTCTTCATCAGTCTTGGCAAAAAAATAAAAATCATTTTTAAAATTTAAATCTTTAATATCACTCAATTGACAAACTGTTAATTGATATGGCAACTTCTTAATAGTTAATTTCATATATACTCTCCTTTATCATTTTTTCCTATTAAAACACAAAAAGGAACGAAGTGGATACACTTCGTTCCTTTTCATTAAACTTTATTTAACTAATTTTCTACTCTTGTAAGCATAGTATGAAAGATAATTTCCAGCACCTTCACCTACACGCAAAGCATTGACTTTCTTTCCTTTAACATTCTTTTTAACGGGAACATAGTAAAACCCATCTCCGCTACCTGCAAGCCAGCCGTCAGCATTAAATCCAGTAATCTTATGGTACTTAATTGTATGGCAAGCCCATGCTGATTCACCAACTTTATCAGCTAATTTATAATTTGCTTTTTTATCAGCCTTAATCAGCTTATTGACCCATTTATCTGAAGTCTTTCCGCTTAAGTCCTTGTATAATTTAACTCCATCAATAGTGTGCGCTGTAATCTTGAATTTCTTTACCTTTTTGTCTTCCCTGTAGTACCAAGTACCACGAGTTTTCTTAGGTGTAGTAAATACTTTCTTTGCACCCCAATCGGTTGCTTTAATTGTTGCAGCATCAGTCTTTGATGATACACTTGCCAAACCAAGAACTAATAAAAATGCACTAAGTAATAATAAAAATTTCTTTTTCATCTTAAATCCTCCACAGAAATCTTTACAGATATTATGCAACAAAAAATGCTTGATGAAGCAATAAATTTTACATTTATTTTACAAATGTTACAAAATTATGACGTAAAAAAGGCACTCCATGAATATTCATGAAGTGCCTTAATTAACTATTTATTTAATTAGTTTTCACGTGAGTATGACTTAACATCAGCATCAATTTCGTTAATGAAGTCATCAAGACTCTTAGAAATTTCTTCGTCGGTACCGTAACGACGTACGTTAACCTTACCTGACTTCATTTCTTCATCACCTAATACCAAAGTGTAAGGTACCTTTTGGGTTTGTGATTCACGAATCTTGTAACCCATCTTTTCGTTTCTGTCATCAACTTCTACTCTGAAGCCGCGCTTAGCAAGTTCTGCACGAACCTTTTCAGCGTATTCGCCGTGAGCTTCGTTGTTAACTGGAATAATTTCAGCTTGAACTGGAGCAAGCCAAGTTGGGAATGCACCCTTGTAAATTTCAGTTAAGTAAGCAATGAATCTTTCCATAGTACCAACAATACCACGGTGAATCATAACTGGACGGTGTTCTTCACCATCTTTACCTACATAAGTCAAACCGAAACGATCTGGAAGCATGAAGTCAAGTTGGATAGTTGACATAGTTTCATCGTTACCCAAAGCAGTCTTAGTTTGAATATCAAGCTTTGGACCGTAGAATGCAGCTTCACCTTCAGCTTCAACGTAGTCAAGGCCAAGATCATCCATAGCACCTTTAAGCATCTTTTGTGACTTTTCCCACATTTCGTCATTTGCAAAGTACTTGTCAGTGTTCTTTGGATCACGGTATGAAAGTCTGAAGTAGTAATCAGTAATATCGAAGTCCTTGTATACGTCCATGATCAACTTCAAGATCTTAGCAAATTCAGTTTGAACTTGATCAAGTGCTACGAATGTGTGACCATCGTTCAAAGTCATTTCACGTACACGTTGAAGACCTGACAAAGCACCTGATTTTTCGTATCTGTGCATCATACCAAGTTCTGCAACACGAAGTGGAAGATCACGGTATGAACGAATGTGGTGCTTAAAGATTTGAATATGTGAAGGACAGTTCATTGGACGAAGTTCAAGCATTTCGCCATCACCCATGTCCATTGGTGGGAACATGTCATCACGGTAGTGTGCCCAGTGACCTGAAGTCTTGTAAGCATCAAGGTTCATAAGTACTGGAGTGTAAACGTGTTGGTAACCGTCAGCTACTTCACGGTCAATGATGTAGCGTTCAACAACACGACGAATAGTAGCACCCTTTGGCATCCAGTAAGGAAGACCTGCACCAACCTTAGGGTCAACGAAGAAGAGGTCAAGGTCACGACCGATAGTTCTGTGGTCACGTTCCTTAATTTCTTGACGGCGCTTAAGATCAGCCTTTAAATCAGCTTCCTTAAAGAATGCAGTACCAAAGATTCTTTGAAGCATTGGGTTTGATGACTTACCTAACCAGTAAGCACCAGCTACTGACAATAACTTAAATTGCTTAATCTTGCCAGTGTTTGGAAGTAAAGCATCAAAACCAAAGTCAACAAAATCGCCAAGCTTGTAAGCATCAACAGTATCGCCTTCAACCTTAGCAAGAAGTTCGCTCTTGAACTTATCATTCTTGTAAAGGTCTTCAAGTTCTGATTTAGCAATTTGAACGTGTTCAATCTTTTCACCGTTCTTAATTACCTTTTGCATAGCTTTTTCAAGCTTTGGTAATTCACCAACTTTAATTTGGTCATCTTTATCGGTGTCAACGTAGAAACCACCTTCATCGGCAACATGTTCACCTAAACGAAGTTCAGGATATTCACGCTTAGCTACAGCTTCAAATACAAAAGCAGCAGTAGCACGTAAAACGTCTAGGCCCGCTTCATCTTTATCAGTAATAATAGCAACTTCGCTATCACTATCAAGCTTGAAGTCAAGTGGCTTAATTCCACCATTAACCTTACCAGCAACAGCAGCTTTACCAAGTGAAGTTGCAATGTTGTGAGCTAAGTCAGCAATAGTTAAACTTTCTTCAAAATCTTTCTTTGAGCCATCAGGCAAAGTGATTGAAAAACTCATATTTTCCTCCAGAAAAAATATAATAAAAAAAGTCCCAGTGCGAGAATGCACTGGGACGTTAATTAGCGTGGTTCCACCCAAAATTCAGGTTAGCGTAATCTAACCTCTTTACGGATTGATAAAGGCATCCAACCTAATATTAATAACTTTGAGAATAAGCGATTGGGGTAACTTTCTAATGAAGAACTTCCAGAACAAGGTTCTTCTCTCTGAATCGAAAGCTATCATGTCTCGCTTAATTAACTCTCATTATACGCACGAAACTTTTAGATGCAAGACCTTTTTTAAAATTAATGCAAAGAATTTCTTCGATCGGGTCCAGAAACCACAACTTCTTTAGCTAAAAAACGTACTCGCTGCATAAGTCTCCTAGCCTTTACTGGATCAGTCGCATTACGTGTTTCTTCAAAATGAGATTCTAATGCTTCCATGTCAAGATTAGATGAGAAAAATGTTGGTAAAACATTATCCATCCGAGCTTGTAAAATTACACCCAATACGTCATCTCGTGACCATTGACTAAGACTCTCAGCACCAATATCATCTAAAATCAATAAATCACATTCAGACAAACGGCGAATTTCACTTTGCAAACTATTGTCGTCAAAATGACTTGCTAATCCGGCTATAAAAGTTGGCACATGCAAGAACACAACATTTTTATTCATGTTCGTGACCACATAATTAGCTAATCCCGCTAAAATATATGTCTTACCAACACCAAAATCACCTGACAAATATAGTCCCTGAATATGCGGATTTTGCTTATATTTTCTTAAAAAGTCGTAGATCAAAGTTAAAACTTGTTTACGATCATCATTTACATCAATTTCACTCAAACTCACATCATGAAGACGAGTCGGAACATCGATTAGTTGTAATCTTCGCTCGGCAGCTTGCTTGCGATCTTGAGCTAATTTTGCCTTAGTTGGCACATACCGAATATCAATTACTTTACCATTCAAAAATAATTGGGGAGCATACCCTGCCATCACCTTACTTGCAGTATGCTTTTGAGAATAATACTCATACAAGTTAGATATACTATTTCGAATCATCTTTTGATCAATTTTATCTGCATTTGCATGAATAAATGACTGCACATCAGGATCACGCAAGGCTTGTTCTATCAAAGATTGTTCATCACCCAGATTACGCTCTTTTACAATCTTTTTAATTACATTGCCAATTGGCTCCATTTTTTCACCTACTTCCAATTATCTTTGAATCCTATTTATTATTTAAATCCTTAAATAAATTCTTCAATTGCTCGGTAGAAATGCCAGCATCCCTATCAGCCTTTTTCTTACTCCAATCAGTGCCTTTTTCGACTCGCTTTTGATAAGTTCGAACAGATTTTTTCTTACCAAAGCTATTGCGCCGCTTTTTCACATATTGCAAAGCCTGTACGGCTGTAGCCACGCCATGTTGCAGCCAGTCATTGGCAATCTTATAAGCCAAATTAGAACTAACTACTGTGTCATAAGTAAGACATGTATAGGTCAAAATGTTGATTAAGTCTTCAGGCAACCCATACTGGGTGTGCAAATTATTAATAATCTGCTTCTCATTGGCACTAGTTATACCGCCTTTTTGCGTTTTTATTTTATACAAAAATTCAGCGGGTGAACTCTCATTAGCTGCTTTTAACAGCTTTTTATCATGGTCATCCATATCTTTAATCACAGCTAATGCCTTTTTTTGCCCTTCATTTAACTGCTTTTGTACATTTTCTCTAGTATTAGCCCTCTTATAATTTTCCGCTAAAGTATTGCTAATGTCATGCATATTTAAGCTATATGAGCCATGAAGACATGGCAAGCTTTCATCCACAAATTCTTTTTCTGATAAGCCATACGTTTGGATTAAACCACGAATTTGATCTTTATTAAGGTCAATTTCACTAGCTGGAATTTGATAGCGATTATACTCCTGCTTGATAAAATCCCAATCAATACTATCGTGATCATTCACCTTGGCAGTTTCAACTTCATGAATCTTATTTTCTTGTGCGGCTTGAACCACATCACTAGACGGAGTGATTGCTTCATCCCCAGGTAAACGAAAAACATCAAAAAAGTTTGCTGACACGTCTTTAGCATTTTTAATAGGTTTTTCTCTTAATTTTGCTTCTTGAGCAAAAGCATGACTTAAATCATGAAAGGTTGATACACCAACCTTTTCTTTTAATAAACTAGCTAAAAGTGGCGTCGCAAAAAATTTGTCTGCAGCTGGAACTTGCAGCAATTTAAAAACTAAAACATTATTGAATACATTATCAGACAAAAGTGTTTGGACTAATCCCACAGCCTCTAATTTATGCAATGAATCAAATAATTGTTTCAAACTGCAATCCAATTGCTCTTGCAATGAATATATCCCCTTCGAGTCGGAAATTATGCCATACGGATCATAATTTTGAATCAAAGTCTGATATAGCGCTACTGCTACTGCACCTACTAACGGTTGATATAATTTGATTAAAACTTTTTCATCTTCGGGAAAAAGCTTCACACGATTGGCTACATAATAAAGATGTTTGGGATCAGACGTCTCAAACATGACTAATTGCCCTTACCTTTCTTAGCCATCATGTCTTCCATAGTCTTCATGAAGCTAGACATATCTTTAAATTCACGATAAATAGATGCAAAACGAATGTAGGCCACATCATCAAGATCAGCCAATTCATCCATAACGTATTGACCAATCTTCTTAGATGAAATTTCACTAATGCCTTGCTTTCTTACTTTATTTTCAACATGATCAACCAATTGCTCAAATTGCTCACTGCTAATTGGTCGTTTCTGTCCTGCAGCCATTACACCATGCAAGATTTTCTTGCGATTAAATGGTTCACGCGTACCGTCATTTTTAATTACAAGTAACGGAGCTGTTTCTACTCTTTCAAAAGTTGTAAAACGAAAACCACAATTTTCACACTCTCTGCGTCGTCTGATTGCACGGTTTTCATCACTAGGACGTGAATCAATAACGCGGGAGGCATTTTGATGACAATTTGGACATTCCATAGCTATCCCTCTTCTTTGATCTTAATTAATATCTGTTCTAGTTTATTTTCTAATTCTTTTATTGTACCAGTATTTGCCACTACAAAATCGGCCATTTTTTCTTTTTCAGCTAATGGCATCTGACTATTAATCCGCATTCTTGCTTCCTCGTCAGATAGATTATTACGCTTTTTTAAACGTTCAATCTGTAATTGCTCAGGAAGGGTAATCACTAAAACTCCATTAGCTACATGTTTTTTATCCAATCCCGCTTCAAAATACACTGGTGCATCTAAAATAACAAGAGCAAAATTCTGATATTCTTTTATCTTTGCTACTGTTTTATCGAAAATTAACGGATGCGTCAACTGATTTAATTCAGACAAGGCTCTTTTATTACTAAAAACTAATTGCCCTAATTTTTTACGATTTATTGTTTGGTCTGAATTTAAATATTCTACCCCAAAATGATCTTTAATCGCTTGCCAAGATGCATTGCCGGGTTTCATCAGTTCGTGGGCAATTTGATCACAGTCAATAATCGGAATGTTTTTCTTTTTAAAAAAATCATCAGCAGTACTTTTACCGGTGGCAATTCCACCTGTTAATGCTAAGACATAACTCATTTATAAATCACCTGACAATGAGGACAAAAAGTGGTTCCCCGACCATTAACCTTAATTTTTTCAAATTTAGTACCACAAACTGGGCAGGGCTCACCTACATGACCGTAAACTTGCAATTTACTTTGAAAGCCACCAACTTGTCCATTCGCATTCAAAAAGGAATGAACTGTAGTACCTTGCAGCTTAATTGCTTCGGCAATAATTTTATTAATCTGATCATGTAATTCAGATACTTTTTCCACAGGAATTTTATTGACCTGACTTAAAGGATGAATCTTGGTTCGCCAAAGAACCTCATCAACATAAATATTACCTAGACCAGCTACTACTGATTGATCAAGCAAAGTGTTTTTGATATTTTTCTTCTTACGCTTTAAGCCATTGATTAAATATTCTGAAGTAAATTTAGAACTATTTGGTTCTACTCCAAGCTTACCAATTCCTGTAGTTTGTCTTTCGGTGCCAGTTAAAATTAGCTGCATCCGCCCAAATTTGCGCACATCATTATACCGCAACGCTGTTCCATCAGTAAAAACAAACTCAACGTGATCGTGTTTATCCTTAGGCGTTTCCGGCGCAGTTAAATGATACTTTCCTTCCATTCGCAAATGAGAAACAATCGTTAAATTATCACTCAAGCGAATAAGCAAATACTTGGCGTAGCGATCAATATCGATAATCTTTTTACCAGGCAATTCAGATAAAAATTTTTCATGATCAGTCGCCACAATTTTTGGATACCACAAAATCACTTTTTTAATAGTTTTTCCCTTAACTAAAGGAAGCAGCGTTCTTCGAACTGTTTCAACTTCAGGCATTTCAGGCATTTTATCACCTACTTTGCATCATACCAATTGTGTCCCCAGCCAGAATCAGCAATCAATGGCACGTCCAACTTAACAGCTGATTGCATTACTTCAGGCACAATCTTTTTAATTGTTTCTAGCTCATCTTTTGGTACATCAAAAATCAATTCATCGTGTACCTGCACTACCATTTTAGTCTTCAAATGTAGTTCATCTAACTTCTTTTGCATGTTAATCATTGCAATTTTAATAATATCGGCAGCTGAACCTTGGATTGGTGAGTTGATGGCGGTTCTTTCAGCAAAGGCACGCACGGTGTACTTCTTAGCGTGAATATCTGGCAAGTATCTGCGACGGTGCATGATTGTTTCGGCATAGCCCTTGTCACGTGCTTCTTGTACTGCTTTATTCATGTAATCCTTGATTTGAGGATATTGTTCGAAGTAGTTGTCGATAAATTCTTGAGCACGTTTTCTAGAAATGCCTAAGTTCTTGGACAAACCGTAATCGGAAATACCATAAACGATACCGAAGTTAACAGCCTTAGCGTGACGACGCATCAGTGGCGTTACTTGATCTGGTGAATCCAAGTGGAAAATCTTCATCGCGGTATGTGAGTGAATATCGTAGCCCGTCTTAAATGCTTCTTGCATGTTTTGATCACCAGAAACATGGGCGAGCACACGGAGTTCAACTTGTGAGTAGTCGCAAGAGAAAATGTAGCCGTCTGGTTCACTTGGCACGAAAGCTTTTCTGATTTGCTTACCCTCTTCGGTACGGGTAGGGATATTTTGCAAGTTAGGATCCACACTAGAAAGTCGACCAGTTGCAGTCAAAGTCTGCAAGTAACGTGTGTGCACGCGGCCATCTGGTTGGATAACATCAAGCAGACCCTTTACATAAGTAGATTGAATCTTGGCAATTTGACGGTAATCCAAAATTTCACTAACGATTGGACTTTGCGTCTTTAATTGATCCAAGACTTCAACTGAAGTTGAGTAACCAGTCTTGGTCTTTTTGATGACTGGCAAACCAAGCTTTTCAAACAAAATGTGACCTAATTGCTTTGGTGAGTTCAAGTTGAACTTTTCACCGGCTTGGTCATAAACCTTGTCTTCGAGTTCCTTCAATTTAACGGCAAATTCATTTTGCAACTGAAGCAAAGTGCTGGCTTCAACCTTCATCCCGTTCATTTCCATTCTGGCTAAAACACGAGCAGTTGGGATTTCGATTGTGTCAAACAAAGCATCCTGTTCGTGTTCTTTAAGCTTTTTAAGAAGCTCCGGCTTAAGTTTTTCAATGGCGTTGACCTTGGAAGCTAAGTGGTTGAACAATTCATCGTCATCATCGGGAACATGTTCACTCTTACCTTTGCCGTAGACTTCAAGGTCGGTCTTAACGGAGTAATCACCATAAAGATGGGCAATTTCACCAAGATCATTAGAGTTGTTTTCATTATTGATCAAGTAAGATGCCAAAAGCATGTCGTAATCAAGACCGTGAGTGTGAATGCCCAAACGATGTGCAGCAACCATTGTTCTCTTTAGGTCAAAGACATTCTTCTTAATCTTTTCGTCTTCTAAGATGTGCTTGATATTATCTTCTTCAAGCAATTCCACGTCTCTTGAAACGTAGATCTTGTCATTGAGCTTCAAACTGAAGCCAACAAAAGGAGCTAGGTGATAGTTAGCACCGAGCATTTCTAGATAAAATTCAACAGTGTCTTTTTCAGTAGCTTTGACATCTTTGACATTGTCATCATTTAAAACGGTGTATTCAACTTTTTCAACATCTGCACTACCTTGACCAGCACCTGAAGCATTAAGTTCTGCCAAAAACTTGCGGAAGTTCATCTTTTCGTAGAATTGACGCAGTTTCTCATAATCAACTGGTTGACGTTTTACATCATCAATATCGAGTGTAACTGGTGAATCACGGTCAATAGTAGCAAGTTTTTTAGCTAAAAAGGCCTTGTCTTTATCACGAATTAAACGTTCCTTACGCTTAGATTTCTTCATTTCATCAATATGATCGTAAAGATTTTCTACTGAACCATATTCTTGAATTAAATTAGACGCTGTCTTAGGACCAATACCTTCGACACCTGGGTAGTTATCAGAGTTATCACCCATTAAGGCCTTCATGTCGATGAATTCGGTTGGAGTTACCCCATTAACTTCCTTCATATGTTCTGGTGTATAAGCTTCAAGTTGAGAAACACCAGATTTAGTTACTTCGACAGTCGTCTTGTCGGACGCAAGTTGGGTCAAGTCGCGGTCACCAGTTACGATCGTGGTTGTGAACCCTGCCTTTTCACCCTTCGCAGCAAAAGTACCAATGATGTCATCTGCTTCATAATTCTTCAATTCATAAGTTTTAATACCCAAGTCATGCAGCATTTCTTGAATATAAGGCATTTGTTCAAGCAACTCTTCTGGAGTTTTCGCACGTCCACCCTTATATTCACCATACATTTTTGTTCTAAAAGTGACTTTTCCTGCATCAAAAGCTACCAATACGTGGGTTGGATCAACGTCTTTTAAAAGGACATCGAGCATGTTCTTAAAAGCGTAAATGGCATTAGTGTGCAGGCCGTCCGGACTCTTGAAAGATTCTAGTTGACGATAAAGAGCGTAAAAGGCTCTGAAAGCTACAGAGTTACCATCGATTAGAAGTAATTTTTTATCTGCCATTTTATTCCCCTTTTATAAAAATTGTTCTCTATACTTACTTATCTATTTTACCAGTTTCAAGGGTAATCTTTTAATAGGAAGTTTAATCGAAAAGAAAAAATGTAAGCGTAAAAATAAGAAGTCGAGTATGATTATCTCGACTTCTTATCTTTATTTATAGTTAATTGATTGATTTATGAATATCTAGAGAAGGGGAAATTGTTTTATTCATATAAGAATCATCTGAAACGGATCTTTTCCGTTCCGAAAGCATTTTGATCTAACTTTCTAATTTCTGCAATCTTTTTCTCATAGTCTTCGATTACCAGAGTGACATTCTGCCGTCCGCGCCAAGAAGCATAGCCAAAAACAAACATTCCTAAGACACCGACGACCATCAGAATAATTCCGATTACAAAGGGCCACATAGTTGATTGATGGAAATAATAAATTAGAACCAAGCCAATCGCACTAACTGTTAAAAAGAGTTGAAACCAATAGCCTAAATTACGAAGCATATGTTTTTGATAAGCAACTTCATTTTGATAGCCTTTTTGCATCTCTTCAATTGTCATCTGAATAATCTCCTTTTAATTAGTACTTCAAACCTGGGTTGAAGAAGCCAACCAATACACCAACAAGGGCAACTCCGATTAAAATAATCATGGTCCAAATAGCTGAAACATGTTTCTTAGCCATTAACCACCAGCAAAGTAAAGTTACAATTACAGTCAAAAGTCCAGGATAAATACTGTCTAACTGCTTTTGCAAGTTCAAGAATACTTTACCAGTTGAGTCTTTTAATTGAAGTGATGTAGTTACGTTTACCCAACTTGCAAGAACACCACCAACAACCATACCACCAATGATTGAGATAGCGTGACGAATGGCTTTACCTTGCTTACCAACAAGGATAGAAACGGCCTTGTCACCCAATTTATAACCACGGAAGTAAAGGAATCTTTGACCAAAGTAAGCAATAAGATCCCAAACAATGATGTAGAAGATAGCACCCACTGGTGAACCATTTTGTGACATACCTAATGCGAGTCCAAGTAAGATAGGAATCAAGGTACCATCGATTAATGAGTCACCGATACCAGCGATAGGACCCATCAAACCAGCACGCATGTCGTTAATAGTTTCGCCATCAATACCTTTACCATTAGCACGAGCTTCTTCCATTGAAGCAGTAGTACCAATAATAACTGAACCTAACATTGGGTTAGTGTTAAAGAATGCAGTGTATGCATGAATTTTTTCTTGTTGTTCCTTCTTATCAGGATACAATTCCTTAATAATTGGAAGCATTGATGACAAATAACCAAAGGTCTGCATATGTTCTTGTGAGAAACAAGTTAATGCACCCCAGAACCATAAGTTAAAAGACTTATTTAATGTCTTTTTGCTAATTTTCTTTTCGTTTTCAGCCATTTTTAGATGTCCTCCTCTTCTTCATCATCGTCGTCGGAAGCAGTTGCTGTAGCAGCGCCACCATTACCACTGTTCTTAGCACTAAACATTTCGATTTCATAGAAGATCATTGCGAACAATAATGAAATAATAGTGATTGAAACTAAGTTCAAATGAAGTGAAGCAGCCAAAGTGAAACCAACTAAGAATGGAATGAAGTCAACATTAGTGTTAACAATTTGACGAAGCAAAATAGCAATACCAACACATGGAAGCATAGCACCAACAGTGAACAAGGTCTTCATTGGAATACCGTCCATTGGTAAAGCGTTACGAAGTGCAGTAACGGCTTGTGCACCAAAGTGGGTCATAATTACTGTTGGAATAAATGAAAAGCAAAGGTGTGAAACCCATGGCCAACCGAAGTTAACGCCATAAAGTCTATTTAATTTATTATTTTCAATATCCTTCCAACCAAATGCTTGCCAAATTAAGTTCATAAAGGCAACAGCGTAGAACAATACTGAACCAACAGTACCTACCAAAGTACCAAGTGATTTAGCCAAGTTAGCAGCATCACCGCTGAATGGGTTTAAACCACGTGAACTAATAGCAACCATTGCTAATGGGATACCAATGTAAGAAATAGCACGAACATCGGCAGCAACAGTACCACCTGGGGTAACTAAAGCGATGTAAACAAGTTGTGTTGCAGCACCACAAGCAATACCCAATGGAACGTTACCTAAGATCAAACCACAAATAAGACCACCGACTAATGGACGACCAATGGTATAGTTACCAACGGCTTGACCAGCCATACACGAGTTGGAACATAAACATGCAAACAGCCCTAAAAGACAGGCTTGAAACCAACTAATTGTCATTTTTATTCCCTCTTTTTTATTTACTCAAAAGCTAACAATTAATAGCCGAACTTACCCTTGTACTTGTCCCAGTAACCAATTTGCTTATCTGGAAGTAATGCAAAGTGAATCTTGTAACCTTTCTCAGCCATAGCTTCAAAGGCATCGCCTTCTTCTTGAGTAAATGATTGGTTATCGCCAAGCTTAATAGCACCTGGACGATCGTTACCTGGTCCAACAACAACTTCCTTAACATCACTAGGAACAAAACCCCAGTCAACCAAGATGGTCTTCATATCAAGTGGGTTCTTAGTAATCAAAAAGTAACGAGTGTTTGAAGCTAAAACTTTATCCTTAACTTTATTGAAGTGATCCATGGTCCAAACAAAGCATTTCTTACCTTGACCTTCAGCAGCTGATTTATAAGCTTCTCTTAAAACTGAATTGTTATGTGCCTTGTCATTAACGGCGATAATACCGTCACAAGGAACTTCCTTAGCCCAACGAGTGGTAATTAAACCGTGAATCATACGGTCATCAATTCTAACAAGTGATACAGTCATTTTTTAAACCTCCAATAAATTAAATATCATCATCGTCATCATCAGAAGAATCTGATGGGATTTCATATTGTTGAACAGCAGTTTTTGCTTCACTTAATGCAGAAGCTGCAATTGACTCTTTGTCCATTGTGTCCAAAGATACAGTTGCGGTTAATGCCATAGTGAAATTCATTCCTCCAAGAACTACTGCACGATCTAAATAACCACGTTCTGAGAAAACATTTAAGAAAGTAGTTAATGGACTACCACCAATAATGTCAGCTAAAACAACAAATTCATCGTCGTCTTTAAACTGATGTTGGTTAAGAAATTCTTCAACCTCTTTCTTGAAGTCATCAGCTGATTTGCCGTTATGTAAACATAAAGCAAATACTCGATCGTTTGCATCCCCAGCAAACATTTCTAGAGATGTTTTAACGCCTTCGGCAAATCTACCGTGAGAGACCATGATTAAATACTTCATATCGTTTACTCCTCTCTTCAACTTACAAGGATAATTTATCATTTTGGTAAACACTTACATAGTGTCAAATGTAATCGGTTTCACATCTAAAAATATGACAAATGTCACATCTTTCTTAACTAAATTAAAAAATTCCAGTAATATTTATTTAGTAATAACGTTTCCTACCTAAATAAGGATGATTAATTATGAAAATAAAGAAACATCATTTGTTAACTATAAATAAACTATTAATTGAAGTAGCTGTAGCAATCGGATTTACACTGATTATTTGGCTGATTTATGTATCAGTATCAGTTGCAAATAATAAGGTTCAAATAGGTTCTAGCTATATGACAATGAATAATGAATTTTATCCTCTCCTAAATGAACAGGTTGCCAATTATGTTGAAGAACGAAAAGGGCTTTTATACAGTCGCGATCCTGCATTGAGCGTAAACAAACAAGTTGATGAAATTCACTCTTTTGTTAATAAACAAGTTAATGCAATTATTCTTAATCCAGTTGACGGAAAATCTCCCAAGCTCAATAAAGCTATAGCAGCTGCCCATAAAGAAGGCACTAAAATTGTCATTGTCGATTCACCTGTTAAAACTAAACAAGTCGATTGCACTATCTTATCTGACAATTACAAAGCCGGACAATTATGTGCTAAGACCTTAATGAGTAAAAAAAAGGAGGCCAAGATTTTACTCTTAACCCACCCTACAGCACTTTCAGCAGTCGATCGGATTAATGGTTTTACTGATACCATAAAAAAATCCCACAATCACAATTATCAGATAGTGGGAAGAATTAGCACATTTGGTCAGTCTGAGTATTCCTATCCTCGAGTTAAGAAATTCATACAAAATGGGAATAAATTCGATACTATTATGGCCTTAAATGATCGGACTGCTGTTGGTGCACTTGCTGCAATTGATACAGAACATCAGACTGGAAAAATAAAAGTTTACAGCGTAGATGGTTCAAAAGATATGAAGAAAATGCTAGGCGTTAACAAGAGTGCTCAAGTAACAGTGGCTCAGTTTCCGATAGAAATGGGAAATTTAGCAGCAAAAGTAGCTTATAAATTAATCGATGGGAAAAAAGTACCTAAAAAGATCATTTTGCCTGTTAAAACAATTACAACTAAAAACTTAAATTATTACAACACTTCAGGGTGGCAATAATGACACAAAGAAATTTAAATCGACTATCCAATTTAATGCTATGGCTCAATTTTGCAGCTGTTTTAAGCATTGCAACCCAAATTTTATTTATCAGTCAATATATCAATCAAAATCAATTATCTTATCAATTTTTGACTAGACTCAAAAGGATCCCCGCTTCACCCACTTCTATTTTCTGGCAGTGTACTGTCTTTTCATTAGCATTAATCTTCTTAATTACTATTCGATATCAATACCATTTTTCTAAAAAGACTAACAATTTATTTGTAATTCTAGAATTTATAGCTGCAGTATGTACATTTTACGCAGTTAGAATGAATTATAATGGGATGTTTTTACTAGTATTCGTTGATTTTTTTATGACTACTCCCGATATTTCTTCTAATGCTTATTACAGATTTTGGACTATTGTCGGTGGTTTACTTGTTTTACTATTTTCTATTTCAAGCTATTCAATAATTGGCAGTGTGTTCAAAATGCCGGCTCTAACAACATACATTTCATTTATTCCAACCAAAATAGCCTCTTTCCTAGTCTTATTAAATAATGTTTTTACTGCTTTCAACCTTATTTTATTTATTTCAATTATGATTGGCTATGCCGTACATATTGCAAACCGAGAACACGAAATCCAACTTCGTTTATCTGAAATGTCTAAAAGTAACCAAGAACTTAAAAACTATGCTGCTCTTTCAGAAAAAATTGCACAGGATCGTGAGCGTAAACGAATTGCTCGTGATATTCATGATACGGTTGGTCACGCTCTAACCGGTATTGCCGCAGGTATTGATGCTGTAATGGTATTAATCGATATTGACCCGGAAGCAGCGAAAAAACAACTATCCAAGGTTTCAAGTGCCGTAAAGCAAGGCTTAGTTGATATTAGAAAAACACTTAATCAGATTAGACCTGATGCTTTACAAAATTACACTTTAGAGGCTTCTCTTAAAAAAATGCTTCAAGAGTATAGTGACATTTCACATTTAAAAATTAACTTTAATTATCAATGGGGAAATGTTGACTTTGAGAAGACTACAGAATTAGTTATTTTTAGAGTCATTGAAGAAACGGTTACTAATGCTTTGAGACATGGCCATGCATCAGCAATTGATGTTAAATGCCAAATTGTAAATAACAATTATCAAATAAAAATTAGTAATAATGGTTCAACTACTGATAAATTGACGCCCGGATATGGCTTAACTCAAATGAAAGAAAGAGTCGCAATTATCAATGGTACAATGAAGATAATTACCAGTCCCGTTTTTACGATAATCGTAAATATTCCACGAAAGGATTAATTCCCTATGATTAAAATAATAGTTGCGGATGATCAGCAATTAATTTGCGATTCATTAAAAATTGTTCTAAATACTCAAGAAGACTTTGAAGTTATAGATACAGTTCAAAATGGCAAAGAAGCTTTAGAATCAATTGCTAAAAATAAACCTGACATTATTCTTATGGATGTAAGAATGCCCGTTATGGATGGAACTATCTGCACTAAATATGTCAAAGAAAAGTATCCAGATGTAAAAGTAATAATTCTAACCACTTTTGACGATGATGATTTTATCTTTAGTGCCCTTAAATATGGTGCTTCAGGTTATTTGTTAAAAGGTGGTTCACCACAAGATATTTTCCAAGCAATTCGCACAGTTTACGCTGGTGGAGCGATGATTAATCCAAATATCACCGAAAAAGTATTTAAACTCTTTTCAAAAATGGCTCAAACCAATTATTCAATTTCAGTTGATCAAACAGAAATTCAAAATCTTTCTCACAGTGAATGGTTAATAATCCAACAGGTTGGTTTTGGACTTTCTAACAAGGAAATTGCTGCTAAGCTTTTCCTTTCCGAAGGAACTGTCCGTAACTATATTTCAAAAATTCTCGACAAGTTACAATTACGTGATCGAACCCAATTAGCCATCTGGGCTGTTCAATCCGGTACTACAAGTAAAGATTTAGGTTCAAAAGATGAAGATTAAAAAGGGGTATTGGATACCTTCACTAATTTTACTAATTGTTCTTTTGGTTGGATTGAGTAAATCAATCTATGACAGTCTGCATCCTACGTTAACTATAGGTATTTACACAGGAAGCAGTTGGGATGTACCAAATAGTCGTCAATACCGTATGATTAACTACATCACAAAAAAGTTTAAAAAGGATTATCCCAATGTAAAAGTTGCTTATGAAAGTGGTATTCGAAAAAGCGACTACATCAACTGGTTAAGTGAAAAAATCGTTAATGGACAAGCACCTGATGTAATGATCATTCCACAAGAAAATTTCAATGTTTTTGCTAGTGAAGGTGCTTTTAAAAACATAACTAATTATGTTAAACGTGAAAATATTGGACATAAATTTTATAGTGGTGCTTTGGCTGCTGGACAATACAACAATAAACAATATGCTCTACCATATGAAACCAATCCTACTATTTTATTGGCAAATCAAAAACTTCTAAAACAAAATGGTCTAACTGATCTTAATAAAGTTCAAAATGTAAATTACTTTAGGAATTTATGTCATCAAATTAGTATAAAGAAAAATCAATATGGTATCACGTCCAACTATAACTGGTATGATGCACAGTTAGCTTATGGAAGTAAATTATTTGAGGATAATAATCATGCTTTAGATCTAGAAACACCTAAAGTAAGAGCCGGCTTTAATTTAATTGAAGATTTAAATAATGATTCTCAATTGCATAATGTTACTAGTAACATGTTTGACCAAGGTAGCGTTGCTTTTATGCCGCTAAATTTTGCTCAATATAGAACCTATACTTCCTACCCTTACTATGTAACCCAAAATAGTAATTTTGCAATTAAAACCCTAAAGATGCCTGGAAAAAAGTCTACTCCAGCTTCAACTACCTGTTTTGCAATCTCAAGTCAAAGTAGAAAAACTGGAATTGCATGGAAGTTCATTAAATTAGTATGTAGTGATAAGCAGGTTCAGCAAAAACTAATGCAAAATCATTGGGGATGCTCAGTTATGCCTAGTGTTATCAAGACCAAAGAAACTGCTAGAATTTTAGCTCGTGATGAGTCATTTAAAGACAGTATTTCTACAACTCAATTAGATGCTATTTTAAAAGATGAGACTGTCGAGCCAAAATTCAAAAATTATTATACAGTCCTAGCACGCCTAGACTATCAGATTGAAACAGCATTGAACAATGGAGATTTAGCTTCACAGCTCTTCAACATTCAACTTAATATTAATAAGCGAATTCAGTAAAAGGATGTCATTTTTAATGGAATCCTTTTTTATGTTATTACATATTGATAAATATTTTTCGTTGGATTACTATATAGGTGTAAATATTATGTTATTACATATTATGAAAGAAGAAAAACTATGAAATACACACTTGATGATTTTGCACGCTTAATTGACCATACTAATTTACACGCTGATGCAACCCATGCGGATATGAAGAAATTGTGTTATGAAGCCAAAAAGTATCACTTCAAAATGGTAGCCATCAATCAAGTTCAATCAGCTTTCTGCTCTAAACAATTGGCGGGAACAGACATTGATACTGGTGCAGCTATTGCCTTCCCTCTTGGTCAACAATCAATTGCTTCAAAGGTCTTCGACACTAAAGACGCTATTAAAAATGGAGCAAATGAAATTGACTACGTAATTAACATTACTGAATTAAAGGCCAAGAATTACGACTACATTAAAGATGAAATGACTCAAATGGTCGATGTTTGCCATGAACACCATATTCCTTGCAAAGTTATTTTCGAAAATTGCTATTTAACTAAAGATGAAATCAAGAAAATGGCTGAAATTGCCAAAGAAGTAAAACCTGATTTTATTAAAACGTCAACTGGTTTTGGCACTAGTGGAGCCAAAGTCGAAGATGTAAAGCTAATGAAGTCTGTGGTTGGTGATACTGTTCAAGTTAAGGCTGCTGGTGGTATTAGAAATTCAGATGACTTTTTAGCCATGGTTAGAGCTGGAGCAACTAGAATTGGCTGCAGTGCTGGTGTTAAAATTATTGAAGCACTTAAACAAAGAATGAAAGATGATGGAGTTACATCTATCGATATCAAGACTGAATATTAATTAAGAAAGGTGATTGTTTTTGCCCTCTCCTAAATATCTAGAAATTCAAAATTTACTATTACAACGTATTAAAAATGGAGATTATCAAGAGGGACAGTTGATTCCAAAAGAAGTCGACTTAGCAGAGCAACTAAATGTTAGTCGCCCAACTGTACGTCATGCAATTCGTAATTTAGTACAAGCAGGATACTTAGAACGAAGAAAAAAACGTGGAACGATTGTTACTCAGACAAAAATTAAACAACAATTTACCCATGTAATCGAAAGCTACAATACCGAAATTCAAAATAATGGCCTTGTTGCAAAAACTCAAGTGCTGAATTTTAGCACAGAAAAAGCAAGTGAGGAAGTTGCCGAGGCATTAACTATTAAACCTAATACTGAAGTATATAAATTAGTTCGGTTACGTTCTGCTGATAATAAGCCTGTTGTTTTCGTAGTAACTTATCTACCAATTGCACAATTACCAGACTTACAAAAAATCGACTTTACTCATCATTCTTTGTATTCAGAATTAGCCAAAGCTGGGCTTGAAATTACCCATGTAAGTCGAAAAATTGAAGTTCATCCTGCAATGGAAGAAGAAGCCCAACTATTAAAGACTGATATTAAAGCACCAATATTTTATTTTCATACCATCGGTTTTACTAAAGATCACAGAGCATTAGAATACTCTATTGCTAGTTATCGTGGTGATTTAAACTACTTCATGGTAGAGATTGATAAACACTAATTAATAAAGGCCAGATTTCAACTTTTGTCGAAATCTAGCCTTTTTCTACAATCACATCTAAGAAATACTTATTATTTCAGATCTTCTTGTGATGCTAATGCTGTAATTGAACTACCTTTACCATATACTGATTCCCAATCACTCTTGAAATCGTCAACAGCTTTCTCAATTGCAGGCATCCCTAAGCCATCGGCCATTACATCGGGTCCCATAGTAACTGCTTGTGCGCCATTTCTAATAGCGTTATTCACTTCTTCTACATTATGGAAACTTGCTGCCAAAATTTTACTATTGCTATGATCACGTTCAATTTGGTTGGCCACGTTTCTAATAAATGCAACAGCATCAATATTCATATTACGCATTCTATTGTAGTAAGGTGCAATATAATCAGCTCCACAAGCCATTGCCATATATGCTTGAAATTCTGTGTATACACCAGTCGCTGTAATTCTTTTACCTTCATTCTTTAAAGTTTTAATTGCTGCTAATCCTTCTTCCGTAGCAGGAATCTTAACATAGATATCTTTATCAATTTTATCCCAGATAGTATAAGCATCTTGAACGAATTCATCTCTGGTCTTGCCAACAGCTTGAACATGAAGTTTAGCATCTGGTCCAATAATTTGACGAATTTCTTTCATATGATTAAAGAAGTCTATTTTTCCCTCTTTTTTAACGATAGTTGGGTTAGTAGTTATACCAGCCAAGTTAATTGAAACTGTCAAATCTTTTGTGTAAATAGTTCTTTCTCGTAAATTGATTTTTTAATTATTTATTTAATCAAAGTAGGATTCTAAGGTGTCCTGAACCTGACCAAAGCCTTTATGAATTCGATTGAAAT
>SKEH01000299.1_pt1 | contig 32543 bp, 27 predicted proteins | sample 4826571 | NCBI WGS metagenome assembly SKEH01 (sample SAMN11008814, study PRJNA524170) | human gut metagenome | biome: Human fecal sample; material: Feces; isolation source: fecal sample from pouch patient p29 | host: Homo sapiens | place: Israel: Tel-Aviv | collected 2016-09-14 | reverse complement strand
GATTTAAGCTCATTAAAAAGCACTTATGTGATTGATAACACAAGCTACATAAGTAGGCTTTTGCTAAATTAACGTTAAATAAGTAGGACAATTTTTAAAAATTAATCATTCCAAAAGTAATATTAGTGATAAAATTAACTTATTAATGAAAGTGATTACAAAAAAAGAAGGATAGAATCATGATTTATCAAAAAGATACTAAATGGGATGCTAATTACGATGTTGTTGTACTAGGCTTTGGTGGTGCTGGTGCAACTGCTGCTCGTTTTGCAGCTGATAGTGGCTCAAAAGTACTGCTTGTTGATGCAGCACCAGAAGGTCATGAAGGAGGCAACACACGTTATTCAGCCCAATTAATCGGAACTGGTAATGATTTTGATGAGTTAAAGAAGTACTACAAAAACTTGACTGCACCAATGTCACTTGATGAAGAGATGATTGATACTTACGTTAAAGGGATGGTTAACACACCAAGCTATGTCACAAAATATTTAGATGTAAAGCCATGCAGTGCAAAGGAATACGCACCAGAACGTTTGCATCATGCCTACGAAGAATTTCCTGAATTTGAAGGATCAGAATCTTATGATTTCACAACTGTTCGTGAATCGTGGTTTGACGCAGCTTTATGGAAAATCCTAAGAGCAAAAGTGGTTGAACGTAAGGACAACATTGATGTTATGTACAGCACACCTGCCAAAGAATTGGTTCAAGACCCTGAGACTCGTAAGATTGAAGGGGTTTTAATTGAACGCGAAGGTAAACTGCTTAAGGTTCAAGCTAAAAATGGTGTGGTAATGACAACCGGTGGTTTTGAAAATAACCAAACCATGGTTGAAGATTATCTTGGCGCCAAGAGATTAGCACCTTTAGGCACTCTTTATAACAAAGGTGACGGTATTAAGATGGCTGAACAAGTTGGTGCAGACTTCTGGCACATGCACAACTTTGAATCACTTGGCTTACTTCACGGAATGGCTTTTGCAGTGCCAAAGGGTGAACGTGGTCGTTTGATGCTTGGTGCACAAAATATTGCTGTTGCTCATGGTAGCTCATTTGTTATTGGGGATGATGGTACAAGATACTTCGATGAAGCTGAAGAAAACCGTCATGGTCACATTAAGAACCATGGCCAATGGAAAGTGCCAATCAATCAAGAGCACCCATACTTAATTTTTGATGAAGCTAAAAAGGCAGAATTGGATGCAGACCCAATTATTGGTAGCTACCCAGTATACAAGGAAAATGTTGTTAAGGCTGACTCTATAGAAGAACTAGCAGATAAAATTAAGGTAGATCCTGCTATTTTGAAGGATTCATTGGAACGCTTCAACAAAGCTGCTCAAACTGGTGATGATCCTGAGTTCCGTCGTGATCCAAAGACCATGCGTGTGTTTGCTGATGGCCCAGTTTATGCTATTCAGATGGAGCAGGCAATGCTTAATACCCAGGGTGGTGCAAGAAGAAATGCTCAAGCTGAAATTTTGGATACTAAGGGTCAACCAATTCCACACCTATATTCAGCTGGTGAATTTGGTGGTATTTGTGCAAACCAATATCAAGGTGGTAACAACATTGCTGAATGCTTGATTTGGGGTAAGATTGCTGGTGAAAATGCTGCTAAAGCTAAGGACGATGTTACTGTTGATGCAGCAACTGGTGCTTCTAGTCATGATGTTCACTTAACTTCTGACCTTAACCATGAAACTTTTGAAACTGGCAAAGATCAATACATTGGTAGAACCAATGGCGGTATGGGCGGCGAAATCGTCGTTCGTGTTACTGCGGACAAGGACAAGAACTTGAAGAAGATTGAGGTCCTGAAACAAGCAGAATCTGAAGACTATGGCTTAAAGGCTGTTAAGACATTGCCTGAAGAAATGGTTAAGCAAAATAAAGTTGATGTTGATGCAGTTTCTGGTGCTTCAAGCACAAGCCGCGGATTAAAAGATGCGGTTAATGACGCATTAAGTAAAATCGATAAATAATTCAAAAATGAAAAGGCCATTTGTTAGGATGGCCTTTTTCTGTACAATTACTTTAATACCAATCCAATAACTTATATTAATTGAATGGACAGGAAAATGAACTTTACTCAATTGCGCTGTTTTATTAAAGCAGTGGATAATTCAAGCTTTACAATTGCTGCAGAGCGACTCAATTTTTCTCAATCTGCGGTCTCAAAAAATATCAAGGATCTTGAGGACACAATTGGTGTGACGTTAATTAATCGTGCACACCATCGTATTTCATTGACTAATGCCGGTAAGTACTTTTACCGTGTTGCACGTAATGTTGTTGATGATATGGATTATACGGTAGCGTATTTGCAAAATAAGAAAAATGATCCGGAAACGTTGCTGCGTATTGGAGTTTGCGATACACCTTTAGAGCAAAAAATTTTACCAATCTTTTTGCGCAAGCTTCGTGAATCTGGTAGCAATATTAATGTCCAATTTGTCTTTGTCCTTAATAATTCGATTGGCGAATTATTAAACCATCACGTTGATATTTGTGCGATTGCACGTGACGACGTTGATATTGTTGATGACGTTTTGTTTGAGCCACTGATTACGGGAAAAGTGGTTATTGCATGCCCACAAGATTCTGAACTTGCCCAAAAAAAGCTAGTTACAATGGCTGATTTAAAGGATAAAAATATTTTTTTGCTGGATCCTAACAGCTCATTGAATGTTCAAATGAACTTTCAAACTACCTTAATTAATAGTTTGGGAATGGAGCATATTAAATTTGTCCAAGACTTTCTCGCGATGGACATCTATGTGCGTGGAGGCTGGGGTTACGGCATTTTGCCGAACTTCATTGCTGATTCACAATCTGAGGGTATTACTTATGTTCCGATTGATTATCACGATATTTCTCCTTATGGAATTGCGTATATGGACTCTTTTTCGAATAAATCAGTTTTGGAAGAAGTATTAAAGACGCTGGAGAGCGCAGTTAAAGAGTATTCACACGTAAATATAAATAAGTAACTCACAAATATAAAAATAATGAAAGACACTTGTATTTAACGCTAAAGCGTTGAAATATAAGTGCTTTTTTGATGACAACTAAATTCTAAAATAGTTGAGCATTCCATTTAGTAATCTTCAATTCTAAAGATGGTGCAGAGATTCACTTGATTAGCAGTATGATGAAAGCGGTTAGAAGAATTGCTTTAAAAGTGAGGGATAAAAATGGACAATACTTATGACGTTATTATTGCAGGAGCAAGCAATGCTGGTGGAATGGCAGCATGTGCTGCAGCCGAAAAGGGTGCTAAAGTCCTGTTAATTGATAAACAAGGAAGCTCCCAATTTCTCTACCGCTCATTCTTTGCAGCACTAGATAGTAATGCACAAAGAAGAGCCGGCATTAAAGTTGATAAGGCTAAACTGATGAACTTCTTAACCTTGTTTTTCCAAGATAATGTTGATGAACGTTTGTTATGGACATGGGCTAATCATACAGATGAAACAGCTAACTGGCTGGAAGATAACATTTTAAAGCCTAATGGTGGAATCTTAAGACCGCAATCTGACGCTCATTATGAAACGATTGTTAATACCGCGTTTAACACCGAATTGGCAATCGCAACCCCTGATAATGGTTGGGCTCATTATGGTGATTGGATGATTGATAAGATTAAAGAGCTCGGAGTAACTCTTAAATATAATACTAAGCTTGAAGAATTAGTAACGGATGATCGTGGTGCTGTTACCGGCGTCATTACAAGTGACCGTTCTAGTGGTGAAAAAACTGAATACCATGCCAATAAGGGAGTCATTATCTGTACAGGTGGTTATGGTGGAAACGTCGAATTAATGAAAAAGTGGGATCCACTTGGCTACAAGAAAAATGTTTATTCAGATGGACCTCGTGATGATGGTTCAGGTATTCTTGCTGGTCTTAAAGTGGGAGCTGCTCGTGATGAAGAACCAGCTGAAATTATTTTTGATCGTGGTGCTGTACCAGTTGGCACTAATGCCGAAGAACACTATCAAATCGACTTTAAAGATCCAGGATACTTCTGGATGGGCGCCTATCCGTTACTGAAAGTAAACCTTAATGGTGAACGTTTTGGCAACGAAAGTGTTCCTTATCAATTTGATGTTAATGCAATGGCTAAGCAGCCTGGTTACTTGGAAGCACAAATTTGGTCAGAAGACACAATGGATCATTTGGCTCAATTTGATACCCAGGGCTGTTCACGCTTGGGTTGGCCTGGCATTTACAATACTGAGGAAAACAAAGAAGAAATTAAACGCAGAATTGATGATGGCATGATTCAAAAGGCCGACACAATTGAGGAATTAGCTGAAAAACTGGAATTACCAAAAGAAAATTTGGTTGCAACTGTTAAACGCTATAACGAAATGTGTGAGCAAGGCGAAGATACAGACTTTGGTAAAGAAAAGTTCAGATTATTCCCAGTTGATAAGCCGCCATATTACGGCGTCATTATGGGTGGGCGTCTTCTCGCAACACTTGATGGATTACGCATCAATACCAAGATGGAAGTTATCGATAAAAAAGGCAAACCAATTCCACATCTTTATGCAGCTGGTAATGCAAGTGGTGGTTTCTTCTGGGGTAGCTATCCTGACCGTGTTCCTGGTCTTACTTGCAGCCACGCTCAGACTTTTGGTCGATTAGCTGGGCAATACGCAGCTGAAAATTAGTTTTTATCAAAAAAGGAGTTAAAGAATCATGGAAGAAAAACAATTACCGAAGCTTTCGAGTTATCGGTGGGTAATTTTGGCAATTGCTGCTTTGCTTGATGCAACAAGCAGTTACATTCAATTTCAAATTTCTGCTTTAGCCGTTCAAATTATGCCAGCTTTGCATATTTCACCAGCACAACTGCAGAGTTTAGTAATGGCACCAATGTTAATTGCAGTTTTCTTGAGTATTCCTGCAGGATCACTTGCAGATAAATTTGGTGCAAAAAAGATTGTTTCGGTTGGACTAGTTATTTCTGTAATAGGTGCATATGGCCGTTTAATTGCAACCAACTTCGTTACACTAATGATTATGTTGCTATTATTTGGTGTTTACATGGCACTGTTAAATGCAAACACGTTGAAGATTTTTGGTACGTGGTTCAAACAAGATACTAATACTGCTATGGGTGTTTTCTTTGCCTCAGCCAGTGTTGGTATCATGCTTTCCCAAGCTACCAGCTCAATGTTCCCAAGCGTTCAAATAGCATATACTTTTTCATCTACTGTTTTATTAGTTTTGGCAGTTTGTTGGATGATTTTTGTAAAAGATACTCCAGAAGGAGAAGAAATTCCTCAACCACAAGTGGAAGATGGAAAGGCTGAGTCTTCACTCGAATTCTTTAAAGCTGCTGCTCACAGTAAGAAAACTTGGTATGTTGCTTTGGCTGTTGGCTTCGGAATGGGTTCTAGTGAGGCCTTTTCAAGCATTATGCCACAGGCTTTTGCCGCTAGAGGTATGAGTCCTGCTCAAGCTGGTGCAGTTGCGGCTGTAGCTACAATCGGTAGCTTATGTGGTTCATTATTTGGACCTGCAATTATTAATAAAGCTAAAAAGGCAAAACCATTAATGATTCTTATTACAATCTTAGGAGGTTTATTGATGGCAGTTACTTGGTACATTCCTTTAGGAATGCCACTAACAATTGCTTTGATACTCGGTGGTGTGTTTGGTGCCATGACCGGACCTATCATGCAAGCAATGCCTATCACATTCCCTGAAATTGGGCCTAAAAATGCTGGTAGTGCCGGCGGTTTAGTAGGTACTGTTTCATTACTTCTTTCATATGGAGTTCCGGTTATTATTTCAGCAATTGCTGGTGCAAATTATGCGTTAACTTTTATTATTCAAGGTGTTGTTTTCATGATTCAAGTAATCGTGCTAGCAATTTTACCAGATCCAAATGCTGCTCGTGAGCACGAATAGATTACATTAAAAGTTATGGCTTAGAAAAGTTATGGCTTAGAAAGGAATAATTCTTATGACAAAGGAAATTACAAAGATACCTGGTAAATATACAGGTTCTGGTCAAGGCAAAGAGAGCGAAATCAACCTTGAGGTTGAAGTTGGCTCTGACAAAATAGTTAATGTAAAACCATTAGATAAATATGCACCTGATAGCTTGGCAGATAATGCCTTTAAGAAAATGGCGCAAAAAATTGTTGACCATCAATCAGTTGATGTTGACGTTGTTTCAGGCGCTTCTGAAACTTCACGTGGAATTATCGAAGGTGTAAAAGAAGCTTTAGGCAAAGCACAAGTTGATTTTGCTGCTTTAAAAGAGAATAGCTCGCATTCTACCACTTCTGGTAAAAAAACAGTTGATGTTGATGTAGCAGTTGTTGGAGCCGGCGGTGCTGGTGTTGCCGCAGCCCTTGCAGCACGTCAACATGGTGTTAGCGTAGCTTTAATTGAAAAGACAATTTCACCTCTTGGTGCAAGTACTTTTGCCGGTGGTATGTTTGCTGGTGATAGTCAACAACAGAAAGAAAAGGATGCGGTTGTATCTAAGAAGTGGCTCTATGACGAATACATGGACGCTTCTCAAGGTTATATGAACTCAATTTTAGTTCGTCGCATTATTGATGAATCTGGTAAGACAGTTGATTGGTTAAACGAAAATGGCGCAATCATGAAGTTAGTAGATGCCGGAACGGGCGGTAGCTATGACCATATCGGCATGCCTGCTACATTGCATGGTTACCAAGAAGGCGGTACAAAAGCTGTCACTAAATTAATCGAAAAGTTTAAGTCTTTAGGCGGCCAAATGTACTTTGGTTTTGCCGGTCAGAGACTATTGCAAGACGATAACGGCAATGTTACTGGTGTTGTCGCACAGGGCGATGATCAAGTTTTACATGTCAATGCTAAAAAGGTAATCATTGCTACTGGTGGCTTTGGTGGTAATCCAAAAATGCGTAAGGAGTACTTGGGCGATGTAAGTACACAAGGCCAAGTTTTACAAAATACTGGTGATGGCTTAAACATGGCATGGGATGCCGGAACTGCCCACCATATTAATGGTTCTACGCATTACTTCTGGCAAACTTTTAGTGATGAAGATATTGGTGAAATGACTAAAATTGTTGGTCCTAATTGGATGCCAATCAATGCGCTAGCTGATTTTCCAAACTTACGTGTTAACAATCGTGGTCAACGTTATGCCAGTGAAACTCATGCACTCGACTTCGCAGTTCACGGAGCTGAATTGTCAGAGCAACCACAACAAACCGAATTTGTTGTTTTGGATCAAGCAATGCTTGATAAGATCAAAGAAGGCGGAACAGCAGCAATTGAAGACCACTATGGCAAGTGGAAAGATCACCGTGAATTTTATATGGAATTCAATTTCCCTACTGACACTGACGAAGCAATCAAGCGTGAGCATGAAAAAGTTGATTTTACGACACTTTTGGATAAATTATCTTCAACCAATGTGGTCTTTATTGGAAAGACTATTAAAGAATTGGCCCAGAGAATGGGAGTTAACGAAGAAAACTTGCAAAATGCAGTAGATCAGTATAATAACGCTAAAAAGAAGGGCGAGGATGATCTGTTCTTCTCTGATACTAAGCGCATGATTCCAGTAGAACAAGGTCCATTTTATGCCGTTAAATTTATTGCACGTAACCTAGGTACACTCGGTGGTGCAACAATTGACGAAAAAATGCATGCACTTGCTCCAGACGGTGAGCCCGTACCGAACTTGTATGTTGCTGGTGCTGATGCATCCGGAATGTATGGTAAAGCTTACGTAGATTTCGAAGGCGGAACTTTAGGATTTGCTTACATTTCTGGCCGACTGGCAGGAATTGATGCTGCTGAGACAGCAAAAGCTGGTAAGTAATTATTAGCCAAAAAGGAGAATAGTGATGGCTGAAGAAAAATATGATGTAGTAATTGCTGGTGCTGGACTTGCAGGCTTTGCAGCAGCTGCTGAAGCGGGGGAACAAGGCTTAAAAACGCTGTTAGTTGAAAAAGGCAAGACAACCGGTGGTACTGGTAACTATGTTGAAGGTGTTTTTGCTGCCGATTCAGCATTGCAACAAAAAGACAACTCTGTGCTTGATAAAGAAGAACTTTTAAAAGAAGAGTTGACCTATTCGCATTACAAGGCTGACGGTAAAATGTGGCAAAAGTACATTGATCAAGCTGGTACTAATGTTTCTTGGCTTGAAGATCATGGTGCCAAAATTGCGATGGTTGCCGGACTTGGTGATGGCGCTAAAACATGGCATTTGTTTGAGGGCAAAGGCCATGATGCAATTCATAATGGTTTAGAGCCATATGCCAAAGAAAAAGGTGTCGAAATCAAGACATTAACTAGAGTTACTGATCTTCAAAAAGATAAGAGTGGTTTCTTTGAAGTGACTCTGACTAATGTTGAAGATAATACCGATACAGTTGTTAAAGCTAAAAATGTTGTTTTAGCAACTGGTGGCTACTTGAACAATTTAGAGTTAATGGAACAAACACCACATCAAAATCCTGATAATGTTATTCCAGTAAATTCAGGCAAGAGCACAGGTGATGGCTTGAAATTGGCCTGGCAACTTGGTGCTAAGCAATTCTTTACAGGGATGTCAATGATGTTTGGTGGACAGCTAAAGGATCGCACAGTTCCATCATTTAAGTTATGGGGCACAGCAATTTGGAGCTCAGTTTGTGATCAACCCCAAATGTGGGTTAATGAATTGGGCGAACGTTTTGTTGATGAAAGTGCTGCGGTCGTCAACTGGGCTAATGAAGGTAATGCAATGAACCGTCAAGAGCGTGTCTTCTGCGTCTTCAGTCAAAAAATTCTAGATGATTTTACCGATAAGTCCTATCCAAGATCAATGAAGCCATTTGTACCAGAAGATCGCTATCCAACCTTGCGTGATGATATAGAGCAGGCCGAAAAAGATGGCCGCGAGTACTTACACAAGGCTAATACGCTTGAAGAACTAGCTGAAGAAATCGATACACCAAATCTGGTTTCATACGTAAAACATTACAATGAAATGGCAGAAAACGGTGAAGATACAGATTTCCATAAACCTGCTAAATATCTATTACCTGTTGATGGCAATGGTCCGTTTTATGCAATTGAATTAGGTGTCGGAGCCTATACAACTGGTGATGGCTTAAGAGTTAACACAGATAATGAAGTTCTAGATACTAAAGGCAGACCAATTGAAGGACTATATGCAATTGGTAGTGATGGTTCCGCAGTTCTCTATGGCGATACATACGGTGTTAACGTTCCAGGAACACATGCTGGATACTGTATTTTCTCTGGTAGAAATGCAGTTAAAGCAATTGCAGATAAGGCGTAAACATAAGTTAGTTTTAATTCTATATTCTCTCCAAAAAAAACAACTTCCAAAAAATGGAAGTTGTTTTTTATTGGTTTTGTTGTTTATTTATTAAGCTTAGCAACATAGGAATCAATTTCTGCTAAGTACAGTTCTTTTTGCTTTTGACTAATCCAAGAAGATTCAAAAGAGTTTTTAGCTAATTGAACAATTTGTTCTTGCGATAATTGATACTTTTGTGCAAGTGCGTAGTAATTATCGCTGATGTAGCCTTTGAAGTAGGCAGGATCGTCCGAATTAATTGATATTTTAACTCCTGCTTTTAAAAGAGAAATTATTTCTTCACCCTTCATTTCTGGAGAAACAAAACCATTTGATAGTGGGCATGAGGTTAAACCAATTTGCCTTTTAGCTACTAATTCAACTAAATCAGGATCTTCAACAATGTTTGTTCCATGGTCAAGACGTTCAACTTCCATAATTTCTAATGCTTGTCGAATGTGCTCAATGGAATCTTTTTGGTCAATATCACAGTGAGTAGTTAAATGAAGTCCTGCAGCAGCAGCATCTTCAAATTGACGTGCAAATTTTAGTGGTGGATTGTTATGTTCGTCTGAATCAAGGCCAACGCCGATGATCTTATCACGATATTTCAAACCTTCTTGCAAAGTTAGGCGTGCAGATTCTTTAGAGAAGTCACGTAAAAAGCACATGATTAAGTGAGCATCAACGTTTAACGCGCGAGCATCAACCGTTGCTCGATATAGGCCGTTGATAACCGTCTCAAAAGGAATACCACGGCTGGTATGAGCTTGAGGATCGAAAAATATTTCAACGTGGCGAACATTGTTAGCCGCAGCCTTGGTCAAATACGCCCAAGCTAAATCATAAAAATCTTCTTCGGTTTGTAAAACATTCATAGCTGGATAGTATACAGCTAAAAATGATGCTAAATCATGGTAATCATATGTTTTTTGGACATCTTCAATAGTTTCTTGTCCAATATCAACATTATTGCGTTTAGCCAGCTTTAACTTTAGTTCTGGTTCTAGTGTACCTTCAATATGCAAGTGCAATTCTGCCTTAGGCAAACCGCGAGTAAATTCTGGCGTCACAGTTGAACTCATTTTATTCCTCCTGAAAATAATGTTCACTTTATATACAACATATTTAAATTTTAACATAAAAATGAGCTCATAAATATAATTTATCCGAACTATTTTGCTGATTTATTTTTATAAAGTACGCTTTTACTCGAAAAAAGATGAAAAAAAAAACCAGTCCTTATCAGCTGGTTTTACAAAATTTTTAGTTTTAAATACTAGTCTGCATGACGCCATTTTGGATCTGTTAGAATTCGGGCAGTTAATAATCCAATTGGCAAAGCATTAATAATCATTAGGGCATTCATGATCCAATATGCTCCGATATTAATATTAGTTACACCAAAATTGAAAACTGCTCGATACATGTAGAGTCCTGGAACCATGATAACAATTGCCGGGACGGTAATAGCGATTCGCGGGAACCCAACTTTATCACGGACAAAGCTAGCAATTAAACCGGCAATCAGTGCACCAATAAAGGCTGCTAAGGCAGCTGGTAAATGTTTAAACTCAACTAAATTTAGACGTAAAGTGTTAGAAAATGCGCCGATAATTGCTGCAACTGCTGCCATCGACGGCTTGGCATTAAACATGATTGAGAAGCCATAAACACCGCAGAAGCTAGCGATTAGTCTAAAAATGGTTAGTGCAAGTGGATTAAGTTGCAATTCAGGAATAGAGCCAGGCTTTAAACTTAAGGCTGTTGCCATGCCCCAACCTACCATAGTTGCAATCAAAATAGTCAAAATGGCGTAGGCTAATCGCTCAAGCCCAGACCTCATGTCTAGTTTTGACATATCAAGTCCAGAAGTAATAAATGGAAAGCCGGGAATAACATAGAGCATAGCCCCGATATAGCCATAAGCATGGCTGTAACTCCAGCCGAAGCATAACTGTCCCAGTTTAAAACAGAGGAAGTAAACAGCACACGAAACTGCAACTCCAGCTGCAATTTTAGCAACTAAAGTTATTTTCTTTTTTCCCATGTATTCGCGTAAGTAATTACCAATAACTGCACCAAAGAAAGTACAAATCATTTCTGGTAGTCCACCGCCGAGTAGAAAAATGAAACTAGCACAAGCGATGCCTGCACTTAAAGCAGAAATAGCAATAGGGTAGGTTTGTGTGTGACGTTCAATTTGATTAAGTTCATGATGAACGCCCCCAATTGTCCAATATTCGTTTTCCGTTTCAAAGCGGCGTACAAAATCTTCCAATTTATTTAGCTTGTTCATGTTGACGCCAGTAGAAGGCAAAGATAGGGTTTGGGAATATGACTTGTTATCAACGTCAAAACAGGTGTAGCTAATAGTTAGTAGCCCAATGTCGGCAGAACAGGTAATGTCCAATGCCCGTGAAATTGTATTCATTGAATCGCGCACGCGCCATGCTCCTGTTCCACATTCCAGTAGCATCAGTCCAATTCGGCCAACTAGCGAGCCCTTTTCCACTAGCGTTGTATCCTTTATTAAAGTATCATCTGGACTTTTAAAGAATTCTTTCCAGTGAATTCTCATATGATGATGGCCAGATATATGATGCTCTTCTTGACTTGTGCTGTTTTCGTCCATTACTAAATGCATAACCTTTCTAAATGCTAAATTACAATGTTTTCATTGTAGCACAAATGAAAATATGAAAATTATTCTAAAATCACTTACAGTGATACGTGAAATTCCTATCTTAAATTGCAAAAATAATTTTGTGTAGTATACTACACAAATGAAGTGAGGGAAATCATGAACGTATATTTAAACCGAATTGGTCCTAAAATCAAAGCTGCGAATACACTAATTGAAAAACAACTAAATAATCAGTTTGGGGAAATGTTCAAGGACTATTCTTTAACTGGTGCACAGATATCGTTAATGGTTTTTCTGTATGATGCCAAAGATAGAACGGTGACGCAAAAAGAAATAGCGGATATGTTTGTGCTAAGTCATCCAACAATCAGAGGAATTGTGCGACGCTTGGAAGAAAATGGTCTGATTTATACAGCCCACCTTGAAACTGACCAACGTCAAATAGTTTTGCAATTATCAGACAAGGGCTTTGCTCTTGTTGATAAGAACATTAACAAAATTCATGCAATTCTTGATAACACTAATGAACAAATCACACAAGGTTCATCAGCCGTTGAAGTTGAGCAGTTTGAAGCTTTTCTCGATCAAATAATTGAAGGTTTTAAATAAAGTCATGCTTTATTTCTATTAAATGTAGCTTGCTACATATTGTAAAAGGGAGAAAAAATGGAAAAAGAAATTTCTGGTAAAAAAAGAGTGCTGATGATGGCTGTACTGCTGTTCGGTGCCTTTGTTTCATTATTGGCTGAAACTTTTTTAAATAATGCATTGCCGTCAATCATGAAGTCGTTTGACGTGGGACAGGCAACAGCCCAATGGTTAACCACGGCATATTTATTGGTAGTTGGGTTAATGATTCCAATTTCAGCTTGGATTTTTGAGTCATTTAGTCTCAAAAACAATTTTTTAACTATGATGGCAATCTTTTTTGCTGGCTCGTTAGTTTGTCTGTTTGCGCCAAATTTTGAAACTTTGCTATTAGGGCGCATTATTGAAGCCATTGCCGCGGGAGGACTGATGCCATTTATTCAAAATGTCATTTTAATTCTGTTTCCACCAGAAAAGCGTGGAATGGCAATGGGAATCACTGGATTGGTAATTGGTTTTGGACCGGCTGTTGGACCAACCATTTCAGGCTTGATTTTGAAATACGCCGAATGGCAAATGCTATTTATAATTTTAAGCTTTGCCAGTGCTTTAGTATGTGTACTTGCCTTTTTTACAATTCAAAATATCACTGTTGCTCATTTAAGCTCAGTCGATGTGGTTTCTTTTTTGGAATCAATTGTAGGATTTGGGTTGATCTTGTATGCACTGTCAGAAATAGGTAATACTGGTAAAATCACCGTAACTTTAACTTTGATTTTTATTATTGGTATTGTAATTATTTGGCTATTTTGTCTTCGCCAGTTGAAGATGTCTAAACCTTTATTAGATATCAGAGTTTTGAAAAATTCAGGCTTTGACCTGTGTACATTGCTTAGCACAATTAGTAACATTTCAATGGTAGGAATAGAGTTAGTTTTGCCATTGTATTTACAAACAACACGTGCGGAAACTGCATTAACTTCTGGCTTAGTGATGATGCCTGGAGCCTTAATAATGATTATCTGCAATCCGATTTCAGGTACTTTATATGATAAATTTGGCATTAAAAAACTGTCTTTGTTTGGCTTTGGGATGTTGTTGTTAGGTACTCTGCCAATGTTGATTTTCAACACTAAAACAAGTCTAGTTTTAATTAGTTTATGCTATGCGCTAAGAATGATTGGTATTTCTTTTACCATGATGACTACTTTCACTGCTGGAATTAATCAAGTGGATACAAATATGACAGCTCATGCGAATGCTGTTTCATCAACCATTAGACAAATAGGTGGTTCACTTGGGACTGCTTTGGCGATGCTAGTTATAACCTTAGGAGCAACTGGCAGCGGTGTAAGCGAAGCAATCAGGTTGGATAATGGCTATCGCTTAGGCTTTATCATGATGTTAATTTTTGCAATTATTGGGTTTGTTTGCTCATTTATTTTGCCGTCTGCACAAAAAGAATTACGTAAATAGTGAAAAGAAAGCTGTGATGCTAATAGCGTACAGCTTTTTTTGTTGTCTTTAAGGTTAGGAGTTAAGAATAGGCTGCTTGTTTTTGCATAAAAGTGAATGATTTTGAGTAAAAATGATTGATTTTGAATGGAAACGCGCATAAAATACTCTTCGGAGGTGAGGGAAGATGCTAACACAGGAACGCCAAAAGCTGATTGAAAACTATGTTAATCAACATGAACTATGTCGTGTTTGCGACTTGTCCAAACTGACGGCAACGTCAGAGTCGACGATTCGGCGAGACCTAATTCGAATGGAAGAAAAAGGTTTAGTTCGAAGAGTTCATGGTGGTGCACAGTCGGTTAAGAAACTTGCTCATGATGTTTCGCAGCATATTCGCTTCACAATGAATCACGATGATAAGGTTCGAATTGCACGCTACGCAGTTGAGCATTACGTGCATGAAAATGATTATCTTTTTATCGATGCAGGTACAACTGCTTATGAAATGGTTCCGTTTCTTGCTAATGTAGCAGGTATAACCATTGTCACTAATGGAATTGAAACAGCACTAAGTGCTGTTGGGCACGGCATTAACACCATGCTTTTGGGTGGCAAGATTAAAGAAGATACTCATGCTGTGATTGGGCAATTTGCGATTGAACAATTGCAGAGCATGAACTTTGCTGCCAGCTTTATTGGAACTAATGGAATTGATCACAATGGTAATCTGACAACACCGGATCCAGAGGAAGCAGCCATTAAGAAGCAAGCAATTGCCTGTGCAGATCATACTTACGTTTTGACGGATGAAACTAAAATTGGTGAACGTAACTTCGCTGTTTTTGGTAACGTCAAACATCTCACCGTGATTACAAATAAACTTGAGGTACAAAGCAAAAAGATTTTACCTGCAAAGGTTAATTTGAAGGAGGCCAAATAATGATATATACGGTAACCGTTAATCCTGCTTTGGATTATGTTATTCAATTAGACAAAGTGGATAGCGGTAATGTTAACCGTAGCAATAATTGCTCATTTCTTGCTGGGGGTAAGGGAATCAACGTTTCTCAAATTCTAAATCAGCTTGAAATTGACAATACTGCTTGGGGCTTTGTCGGTGGTTTTACCGGTAAAGAGTTGGTGCGTCAACTAAATCAACGCCGCATTGTTAATGACTTTGTGACTATTTCAGACGATACACGCGTCAATGTGAAGGTTCATGCACAAGACGAAACCGAGATTAATGCTGCGGGACCAAATATTACAGATCAAGAAATTACTGCTTTCAAGTCACGAATGGGTGATTTACAAAAGGGTGATATTGTTGTCTTAAGTGGATCACTTGCACCAAGTTTGCCAGTAGACTTTTACAAAGAATTATTGCCAGAAATTAAGGAAGCTGGCGCCGAGTTTGTCATTGATACAACTGGTCAGGCACTACTTGACACACTGAGCTACAAGCCATTAGTAATCAAGCCTAACCACCACGAACTTGCTGAGCTGTTCAACACTACCTTTGATTCAGATCAAGATATGCTTGAATGTGCACGTAAGTTACTTGATATGGGAGCGCAAAACGTGATGGTTTCAATGGCTGGCAAAGGCGGTTATTTGATTACCAAAGATCATTTTTATCATGCTAAAGGAGCTGTGGGTACTGCTGTTAATTCAGTCGGTGCTGGTGACTCAATGATTGCTGGTTTTGTTGGAACTTATGTTAAGACCAATGATCCAGCTGAAAGCTTCCGCATCGGAATGGCATGTGGTGCAGCTACCGCCTTTACTAAGGATATTGCTGTGATGAGTCAGATTGAAGCTGTTTTACCACAGATTAATGTAGAGCAACTATCGTAATTAAGGAGAAGAACTAATGAAAATTAAAGATATTTTAGCTCCTGAATCGATGATTATGTCGCTTAATGCGACTAACAAAGAAGATGCTATTAAAGAAATGGCCGACTTAGAGGTCGAAACCGGCATCGTCAACGATGAAGATGAATTCATCAAATCGATTTGGGCACGGGAGAATGAATCGACAACCGGTATTGGTGACGGAATTGCAATGCCTCACGCGCGCAACAAGTCTATCAATAAGGCACGTGTACTTTTTGCTAAGAGTGCACAGGGAATTGACTACAACTCACTTGATGGTCAACCAGTTAACCTCTTCTTTATGATCACTGCTCCTGATGGTGCAGACAATACTCACCTTGAGGCTTTGGCAAAACTTTCGGGTTTACTAATCAATCCTGATTTAGTTGCTGCACTTAAGGAAGCAAAGAATCCAGAAGAAGTTATTAACTTATTCGAAGAAGCTGAACAAAAGAGCGATGCAGATAAGAAGGCAGAAAAAGAACAAGCTGCTAGTCCTGCCGCTTCAACTGGTGAAGAAAAGCCATTAATTGTTGGTGTTACTGCATGTATTAACGGTATTGCTCATACTTACATGGCTCAAGAAGCTATTATTAAAGCAGGTAAAGCACGCGGTGCGGATGTCCGCATTGAAACTAATGGTTCTGAAGGTGTTAAGGATAAACTGACAGCTGACGAAATTAGTCGTGCTAAAGGTGTCATTATTGCTTCAGACAAGAAAGTGGACATGCCACGTTTTGATGGCAAGCCATTAATCAGCCGTCCAGTTGTCGATGGTATTAACAAGCCAGATGAATTAGTTGAAACAATTTTAGATTCAAAAGCTAGTGTTTACCACTCAGACGGTCAAGCAAGTTCTGAAGCAAGTGATGATTCAAAGAAGGGCTTCTGGGGCTCAATTTACCAAAACCTAATGAACGGTGTTTCGCACATGTTACCATTCGTTATCGGTGGTGGTATCTTAATGGCCATTTCCTTCATCGTTGAAAACTTTGCCGGTGGACCAAAATCACCTGCTTTCATTTTCTTAAACAATGCTGGTAACATGGCCTTTGCCTTCATGGTGCCAATCCTATCAGGTTATATTGCTGAATCAATTGGTGACCTGCCTGCCCTAATGCCAGGTTTTGTTGGTGGTTTTATGGCTACCGTTTATAGTGGGGCATACGGCGGTGCTTATGTTGCTAACGTTGTAACTAATGCTAAGTCACCAGCCGGTTTCTTAGGTGGGCTTGCTTCCGGATTTATTGCTGGTTACTTAGTAGTTGGCTTAAAGAAGCTGTTTGCTAAATTGCCAAAATCACTTGAGGGAATGAAGCCAATGCTCATTTACCCAATTTTGAGTTTGCTGCTGATTGCCTTAATTATGTACTACATTATTAACCCAATCTTCAGTGCAGTTAACTTTGCAATTACTAACTTCTTAAACCAAATGGGTACAGGTAACTTAGTAGTCTTAACAACTATTTTGGCTGCGATGATGTCAATTGATATGGGTGGACCTTTCAACAAGGCTGCTTACGTATTTGCATCAGGTGCCTTTGCTAACGACCCTCATTCAACAGTTGCTGCTGTAATGATGGCTGCCGTAATGGTTGGTGGGATGGTTCCACCATTTGCTACTGCAATCGGTACTACCTTCTTCAAGAACAAGTACACTTTGGATGAGCGCCGTGCAGGTTTAACCAACTGGATTTTAGGTTTCTCATTCATTACCGAAGGAGCTATTCCATTCGCTGCTGCAGATGCAGGTCATGTTATTCCTTCATGTATTATTGGTTCTGCTGTCGGTGGCGCTCTAGTTGGCCTATGGCGGATTGGTGTTCCCGCACCTCACGGTGGTCTATGGGTATCACCACTTGCTAACCATATTGTGCTTTACTTTGTAGCCACTATTATTGGTTCAATTGTTGCTGGTGTAATTTTAGGATTATGGAAGAAGCCAGTTGATAAGCAAGAACAAAAATAATTAATTTAGCTAAATAATTTTAAAATACGTCACCTAGGGGTGGCGTATTTTTTTATAAAAAACTAACTACATAATTTGTAATTAGTAAACAAGTTAATTGGCGGGTTTTATCAATTAGGCATTGAATTTGAGCTTTTAGAGACGATTTCTGTGTAGTTTAGCAATAATATGGGATACTAAAATGGTAAAAAGGGAATTTTGTGCACTAGTATCGAATGGAGATTATTGTGTTTAATCTATTTATCCTATTAGCTGAACGCTTAGGAATCATTATGATTCTGGCTTTCTTGCTCGTTAATATGCGCTTTTTCAGAAATCTCATTGAAAAGAGAACACTGAAATCGCAAATTTGGTTGTTTGTGATTTTTTCCTTGTTTGTTGTAGTTGCTAATCTAACGGGAGTGGAAATTTCAAGCTCAAAGGAAATTGTTACCCCATTAATTATCACGGGCTTGCCACAGACAGATTCAATTGCTAATACACGTATTTTAGTAATCACAACGGCGAGTCTTACGGCTGGACCTTATGTTGGGATGCTTGTTGGTTTAGTTGGTGGCTTGCACAGGGTAATCTTTGGGGGTTTTTCTGATTATTTCTATATTTTTAGTTCAGTATTAATTGGCTATTTAATTGGTGTCTTAGGGGACAGGGTTAAGAAAAACAATTTATACCCATCAACCTTTTGGGTAGCTGTTTTGTCACTCTTGGCAGAGCTAATTCAAATGATTTTTATTTTTGCTTTTCACGGCTTTGGTTTAATCAAATTGATTTTTGTGCCAATGATCTTACTTAATACGGTAGGTTCATGCTTGTTTATTGAAATTTTGAAGACTTACTTATCAAATGAGCGGCAATTGCGAGCCGTTCAAACCAAAGATGTCTTGGAGCTTGCAAATAAAACCTTACCGTACTTTCGGCATGGTCTTGATTCAGATTCGGCCGAACATGTTTGTAAAATTATCAAAAAATACACCAAGTTTGATGCAGTTGGTCTAACCGATCGTGTTAATGTTTTAGCCCATGTGGGAGCAGGACAGGATCATCATATTGCAGGTGAAGCTGTAATTACCGATTTATCAAAAACAGTGATTGCTACTGGAAAAGAAAAAGTTGCACATAATAAGAGTGAAATTGGCTGTCCTCATCAAGCTTGTCCGTTAACTTCAGCGATTGTTTGTCCGCTTCAAGTCAACAATAAAACGGTCGGGACTTTAAAGCTTTATTTCTGTGAAGAAAGAGAAATGACTGTGGTCGAGGAAAATCTAGTTCAGGGACTCGCGATGATTTTTTCGGGGCAGCTTGCTATTGGCATTACCGAGCAGCAAACCAGTTTACTGAATGAAGCCGAAATTCGTGCGCTTCAAGTACAAATTAATCCCCACTTTTTCTTTAATGCGATTAATACAATTATTGCGTTAATGCGAGTTGATGTTAATAAAGCCCATGATGCATTAATGGAGTTAAGTACCTTTTTCAGGTCCAGCTTAAAAAATGGTCAGGCAAAAGAAATTACCCTTGAACAAGAAAAGCAGCACGTTGATGCATATACGGGAATTGAAAGTCTGCGTTTTCCTGACAAATTTACTGTTAATTATCAAATTAGTGTTCCTGAAAATACCATGTTGCCCTCATTTTGTTTGCAGATTTTTGTGGAAAATGCAATTAGACACGCTTTTAAGGGAAGAAAGACTGGCAATACGATTGTAGTAAGCTTAGCTGCGAGTGGGGATAACTTAGAAATTGCAGTTAGTGATAACGGTATAGGAATTGATTCTAAGATACTAAAGCAACTTGGAAAAGAACAAATTAATGAAACTAAGGGTAGTGGTCTAGCTCTTTATAATTTAAACCAGCGCCTTATTGGTTTATATGGTACTAGCAGTGAGTTGAAAATCAGTACGGGAGCAAACGGCACAACTTTTAAGACAGAAATTCCGTTAAAATATAGTAAGCTGTCAGTTAATCAAAGCTAAAGGAGAGGTCTTAAAATGAATATTTTAGTAGTTGATGATGAACCGCTCGCACGCGCAGAATTATCATATCTGATTAAAGAAAGTTCAAGCCTGCAAGGACAAGAATTCAAGCTGTTTGAAGCAGAAGACATCAAAAATGCACAGAAAATTTTACTAAAGAATCGGATTGATTTGCTGTTTTTAGATATTTCCTTGAATGAAGAAAATGGCTTTGAACTAGCTAATGAATTGACGCAATTATCATATTCACCGATGATTATTTTTGCAACTGCTTATGATGAATATGCTGTTAAAGCTTTTGATGTTGGTGCGATTGACTACATTTTGAAGCCGTTTGAACAAAAAAGAGTCGATCAAGCATTGCATAAGGCAGTTAATATTTTGAAGACTGAAAAGCCGTTACCAAAAGAGAAAGATAATTCTGATCGAGAAGTTTTAAGCATCGAACTTGATGATCGTAATATTGTCATTAAGAAAATGTCTGTTGTCAGTGCACAAATCGATAACGGTGTTTTGACCATCTCAACTAACAAAGATAAATATGAAACGCGGAAAACACTATCTTGGATTAAGGGTAAACTAACTTCTTCCTGTTTCATGCAAGTTCACCGCAACGCAATTGTAAATGTGGAAGATATAAAAGAAGTCCAGCCATGGTTCAACCACACTTTATTACTGATAATGAGTAACGGTGAAAAAATCCAGGTCGGCCGTTCATACCGTAAGGGATTAAATGAAAAACTAGGTATGTAGTTTAGCGGAATAGATTTTAAAAGGACTTGTGAAATTGTCTGAGTGCAGTTCACGGGTCTTTTTTTGCAGTTCACAGTTAAATCGCTTACAAGTGCATAGGAATAGTCTAATCTTAATACTGAAAGCAAACGAGATGTAATAAGAAAGGAAATGTCATTATGAAAAAAGAAGAAAGTCAGAAGCAGAAATCGGCTCCAATATTGGTACAAATGTTGATTTATGCAACGATTTTATTTGTTTCACAGATTATTTCTGATTTGATGCCGAAGTCATTTCCGGTACCAACACCAGTAATTGGCTTGGTTTTACTTTATGTATTACTGACTACTCACGTCATTAAACTTGAGTGGGTCGATTCCTTTGGTAGTGCGCTAATTTCATTAATTAGTTTTATGTTTGTGCCATCCGGAATTTCACTTGCTGCCAATTTGAAAATTATGAGGGAGCAAGGTGTACAACTACTAATTGTCATAGTTGCATCGACAATCATTTTATTGGTTGTAACCGCATATACTACGAAATTCTTTAGTTGGATTGTAAATAAAGTTAAAAATAGTCAACTTGATGTTGATAAGAGTGAAAAGGTAAGAGGTGCGAAACAATGAGATATCTTACCACGCCACTATTTGGTGTGTTTTTATCATTAGTTGTCTTTCTAATCGGTCAATGGCTATTCAAAAAGTCTAAGGGCTTTTTCCTCTTCCAGCCTTTACTTGTTAGCATGATTTTGGGCATAGCAATCCTTATTGTTTTAGCTAAATGCCTTGGCACAACGACAGCTGCTGTTTATACAAAAGCATATAAGCAGGGCGGTGACATTATCTTTTGGTTTATTACACCTGCTACAATTGCTTTCGCTGTTCCATTGTATAAACGTAATGACGTAATTAAGAAGAATTGGTTAGTAATTATTTTAGGGTTATTTGTTGGAACGTTTATTTCAATGATTTTAATTACTCTTGTAGCCAAAGCAGTAGGGCTTAATAATGTTGGCGTTAAATCAATGCTTAGCCAGTCTGCTACAACAGCTGTTGCGATGCCACTTACCGCCTCAATCGGTGGCAATGCATCTGTAACTGCAATGGCATGTATTATTAATGCAGTGGTAATTTATGCTCTCGGTAAGCAGCTGGTTAAGTGGTTTAACCTAAATAGTGATCCGCTCGGTACTGGTCTTGGCTTAGGAGCTGCTGGTCATACGATTGGTTCAGCTTTTGCTCTAGAACTTGGTTCAGTTCAAGGAGCAATGGCGGCTGTTGCAGTTGTAGCAACTGCAGTAGTTGATAACCTGTTGGTTCCAATCTTTTCTCATTTGATTGGGTTATAGTTTCTAGATTAATTATATATTTTACATTTACTTACACAGTAAAACGTGTGACTTTGGTCGCACGTTTTTTGTTTACCAGCAACTATTAGAGCTAATTTTGGTTATTATTTGTAAGTAACTTCAATTGCTGTATAATGGTTATTAATAGTAAGTGAAAATACAAATCTACGACTTACTATTTGATAACGGGGTAAAAGCCGATTATTAAATTGAAAGGTTTTTTTAACAAGATGAAATTTGAAAAATTGAAGAAATTTTTTGCTGTAACTGTTTTATTTAGTGCGGTAGCAATCACCTTAGGAGCATGTTCGCAAAAGCCACAGAAGAGTAGCAACAAAATTTCGATTATGACAACAACTAACGTTTATGCAGATATTGCGCAAAACGTTGTTGGAAGATATGGTAAGGCAGAAGCCCTCATTAAAAATCCTAGTGCTGATCCGCATGATTTTGAGCCAACTACTAATGATGCCAAGGCTCTATCAAGTGCTGATATTGTAATAGAAAATGGGCTAGGCTACGATAGCTGGATGGATAAACTTGCGTCTTCTGTAGAAAAAGAGCCAGTTAAAGTTGGTGAAGACCTAATGGGACGCAAAAAGGGTGATAACCCTCATATCTGGTTTGATTTGAACATGCCAAAAGAGTATGTTAATTACTTAATTAAGCGACTAAGTAAAAAGGATCCGAAACATGCTGATTACTACCGTGAAAATGGATTGAAGTATTTAGCTAAGATTGACCGAATCAAAAAAGATGCGGCAAAAATAGAGCATCAGGTTGATAAACCGGTTTATGTTAGTGAACCTGTTTTTGATTATGCCTTATCTTCTGTTAATATTAAGGTAGCAAACCAGGACTTTGAAAAAGCAATTCAAAATAATACAGATCCTAGTGCTGCGACCGTTCAAGAAATGACGCATGGAATTGAGAAGCGCAAGATAGCCTTCTTTGTTGATAATGAGCAGACTTCGAGTACGACGGTTAATAATTTTATTAAATTGGCAAAAAAGAATAAAATACCAGTTTTAAAGGTTAGAGAAACGATTCCGACTAAGATGACTTACCTTGATTGGATGACTGAAAGTTATCAAAAGTTGGCTGATGTAGCCAAGAAATAGTTATTGAGAGGGAATAAAAATGAGGAAAATAATTGCTGCTATGGCTGTGGCCGCAGGAATGGCGGCTCCGCTTACGGCGGTCGCAACGGCAAATGATTCTGCGATCGTTCAGGCAAGCTCGATTAATGATATGGCTAAACAAAATAGCTATGGTGGTATAACTTACCTTGATCAAATGCTTCAGCAGCAAGGCATAAAATATAACGATTTTTATGCCAGCAATCCTTTGAATTACCGCTACGGTAAGCCCGAAGGTGTGGTTGTTCACGAAACAGCTACTCCAGGTGCCTCCGCATATAACGAGGCAATTTATTTTAACCGTGAGTGGATGAATATCTATTCTTATGTTCATGCATTTGTGGATAAAACCGGTGTAATCCAAATGACTTCACCAGATCATGGTGTTTGGGGGGCTGGCCCTGTTGCCAATAGCCGTTTTTTCCAAGTTGAACTTTGTGAGGATAATAATTTGGCTGACTTTGCCAAAAGCATCAATAATGATGCAATTTACATTGCGCAAATTATGCGTCAGTATAATCTCGCTCCTGTTAATGCTGTTCATACTGGTAAAGGAACTGTTTGGTCACATGCAGCAGTTTCTAAATTTTTAGGCGGGACTGATCATGGCGACCCAGATGGCTATTTTGCTAAATGGGGCTATTCAATGGATGATTTCTTCGACCTGATTAAATACTATTATGATAATGGTTCAACTGGTTCTACTACACCCACACCGACGCCAACTCCGTCAAAACCTGTCACACCAGCAAAACCATCAACGCCTAAACCGACGCAACAACCAAAGCCGATTGATACTAAGTTATTGATGCACAATGCTTTAGTTTATGATGGTAATGGTGAAAAAACTAAACAACCTACTAAGAAGGCTGGAACAAAGTTAAGCGTTTATGGTACCAAAACTATTAAAGGCAAAAAGTATTTCCAAATTGGAACAGATCAATATGTTGTTGCAACCAATATTGAAGGAAGATTGCAGCTTTTAACACATAATGCCTATATTTATGATGGTAATGGCGAACGTGTTGGTACTGGTAAATTCAAACGTGGCAGTTATGTTAGAACATACGGTGGCCGAGTAAAGATAGACGGTCGTAAGTATTATATTATTGATGAAGATCAATACATTAAAGTGGGAAACTTTAAGTAAAAGATATTATTAAGGAGAGAAAATTGTCTGACATTTTAGAAGTAAAAAATCTCTCAATGAGATTTGATAAAAAGACTGTTTTTTCGGACCTCAATTTTAATTTAGAAAAAGGTTCAACAACAGCTCTTTTAGGACCAAACGGTACAGGCAAAACAACCTTAATTAGTATTTTAATGAAAATGCTAGCACCAACAACAGGCTCTTTTAAGTTTGCAGATGGTGTCAGGCTAGGTTATGTACCGCAGTTTCGTAATATTGATGCGGAATATCCTCTATCAATTGAGGCTTTTGTTAGTTTAAATGCGCCAACTTTTAAAAAGCGTGAAGTTAAAGAAGCCATCAAGAATCAATTACAGGAAACTAATTTATATGAAATTAGGCATACCAGGATGGGCGAAGCCTCTGGTGGACAGAAGCAGCGCGCCTATTTAGCACAAGCGCTACTTGATCACCCGAACGTAATTATCCTTGATGAGGCAACGGCGAGTCTGGATCCTATGGCAAAAGACGAACTGATGAAGCTAATTAGACATTTAAATGAAAAACATAATATTACTGTTTTATTTGTTACCCATGATGTTGCATTAGCACAAAAATACATGCAGAACTATTTATATTTAATTAATGGGCACATTGAACAAGGTGAAATGGCTCAATTTAAGGAGGCGTATGAATAATGTTTGCTTTTGATTTTATGCGTAACGCCTTCTTGGCTAGTACCTTTATTGCAATAACGTGTGGTACTGTAGGTGTTTATGTAGTTGCCCGTAATTTTAGCTTTTTGGCGCACACATTATCTGAGATTGGTTTCGCAGGTGCAGCTTTTGCTGTATGGCTTGGAATTGGACCACTTTGGGGGATGTTACTATTCACACTACTTGGTTCAATTAGTGTTGGTGAGTTATCACTTCACAGTGATCAAAAAGAATCATCAATTAGTGCAATTTCGGCACTCTTCACGGGACTGGGGGTACTATTTTTAGCAATTTCTGGTGCAAACAGCAACTACGCAACTAATATTTTATTTGGAAGTATTGTTGGTGTTGACAAGCAGGGGGTTATCCAGCTGGTAGTCTTGTCAGTAATTGTTTTACTAATGATTTTTAGTATTCAGAGGTCCCTCAATTTTGATTCTTTCGACCATATTGGAGCCGTAGCTCACGGAGTAAAAACTGGTTTAGTCAGTGTGATTTTCTTAATTGCACTGGCAATGTCCGTTTCGATTGGTGCGCAAATTGTTGGTTCCTTGCTAGTTTTCATTTTGCTCACTTTACCACCCGCAACAGCCAATTATATTGGTAAAACAATTGGCTCAATGATTGCATGGTCTGTTTTCTTTGCTTTAATTGGGGTCTGGCTAGGATTGTATCTTGGTTTTATTACTAATTTACCTGTAACTTTCTTTATTGCAGTGATTGAAGTAGTGATCTATCTTGTTACTTACTTCACCCATTTAATTAAGCGTAGCCTATAAGGAAAATAATAAAGAGGAGTCTATAATAATAGATTCCTCTTTTTGCTTGTGAAAAAATGAGCGCTGTAAAGGTTGATATTTTAACATTTTTTTGCGATTGTCACTAACTTTTGTAAGTGTTTGCATGTATAATAGACCTATAACATTTTTAAAGTTAAAAAGGAGTATTTATAATGACATCATATTATAATGGATTTCCCCAAAGCGATCGGGATGAAGCAATCGACATGATCAATCTTGATGAACTTGAAGAACGTGCGAAGGAAGTAATGCCAGAGGGTGCATACTACTACATCGCTTCGGGTTCAGAAAATGAATGGACATGGCGTAATAATATTGCTGCATTTAACCATTTCCAAATTGTGCCACGTGCATTAACAAATATGGATAATCCACAGCTTGATACTGAATTCATGGGGATGAAACTCAAGACGCCTGTCATGATTTCACCAATTGCATGTCATGGTATTTCTCACAAGGATGCAGAAGTTGCTACTCAAAAGGGTGCAGCAGCAGCCGGCGCACTCTTTTCATCAAGTACATATGCTAATAAGAGCGTTGAAGATATTGCAGCAGCAGCTCCAGATGCACCACGCTTTTTCCAACTTTACTTAAGTAAGGATTGGGACTTTAACGAGATGGTCTTTGAAGCAATCAAAAAAGCTGGATACAAGGGCATTTTCTTGACGGTTGATGCACTTGTTTCTGGTTATCGTGAAGCTAATCTTAGAACTAACTTTGCCTACCCTGTACCACTAGATTTCTTCACTCGTTACCAGGGCGGTAAAGGTGAAGGTCAAACTGTTGCGCAAATGTACGCTTCATCTGCACAAAAGATTGGTCCAGACGATGTTAAACGAATTAAGGAAATGTCCGGCTTACCAGTCTTTGTCAAAGGTGTAGTTTGTGCTGAAGATGCATATTTAGCAATGGGTGCTGGCGCTGATGGTATTTATGTCACTAACCACGGTGGACGTGAAGTTGATTGTGGTCCAGCTACCATCGATATGTTGCCAGAAATTGCTAAGGCAGTTAACCATCGTGTACCTATTGTCTTTGATTCAGGTGTCCGTCGTGGTTCACATGTCTTTAAGGCTTTAGCACTTGGTGCAGATCTTGTTGGTGTTGGTCGGCCATACCTTTACGGTTTAGCTCTTGGTGGTGCTAAAGGTGTGCAATCAGTAATTGAACAACTCAATAAGGAATTATTGATTGATATGCAATTGACTGGTTGCAAGACAATTGAAGATGTTAAGCACGCTAAAATTACGCACATCAACTACGCAGCTGATAACTTGAAGTCAAACACTGATCCTTCAAGAATCAAGCCATATCCTGTAACTGCAGAAAACCAAATGAAAGAAAGTGCAGCTGATGCAGTTTCAGGTGCTTCACACCATTAATAATTAAATAAGATTATCAAGGAGCTTTGTCTATATTGGGTAAATCGATATGCGACAAGGCTTTTTTTTGCGATAAAATATGATAAATGAGAAAATAACTCAAATATATCGTTGTATTCTAATTTTCATATTATTATAATTGCAATAACTATACTAACCTCGGAGGGCAGGAATAATGAAAAAAGCGTGGAAATGGCTTGAAGCGCTTTTGGTAGCAATGATGATGTTGGCGTTAGTGCCACAAACTGTCAATGCTGCCGAAAGTACGCAAGCCCCAAAAGTAACGGATAATTATTTGAAAAAGGTCAAGGAAAAGGGCGAGTTGGTTATGGGAACTAGCCCCGATTTTCCTCCTTATGAATTTGTCCAAAATGTGAATGGCAAATCCAAAGTAATGGGTATGGATATCGAAGTTGGCCGCAAAATTGCCCGAGACATGGGGGTTAAGCTAGTCATTAAAACGATGGACTTTGATTCATTATTGGTTGCCCTTGAGACAGGTAAGATTGATATGGTCATTTCTGGAATGACCGCAACACCGAAGCGGGCGCAAAGTGTTGACTTTAGTCAAACTTACTATAAAAGTGGGCAAGATCTAATCATTAGAAAGTCCGACAAAGGTAAATTCCATGATTATCGGTCCTTTAGTGGCAAAGCGATTGGTGCACAAACTGGTAGTATGCAAGCCACACTGCTTAAGGAACAAGCCAAAAAGTCTAAAATTAAAACAATGGATAAGACCAATGATCTTATTTTAGGCCTGAAAACTAACAAGTTTGATGCAGTTCTAGTTGATACTGCATCTGCTGCTGCTTTTGCGAAAAATACTGATGGCATAACATCAATACCTTCTGGACTTAAAATACCTTCTCAAGGTAATGCTGTAGCTTTTCATAAAGGCGCTAAAAGTTTAGTTAAGTCTGCTAATAAATCAATCGATGAAATTAAAAAGAAGAAATTAGTAACTAAAGTATATTTACCTAATGTCGGTAAATATATTGCTAAAGGCAAAACTAAAAAAGAGGTTAAGGCTTCCAACTCGATGTGGGCCTACAAGGACTTCTTTATTGCTGGTGTTGGCTACACGTTATTTATCTCAGCAATTTCAGTTTTCTTCGGCTTTCTTTTAGGAGCAATCCTAGCCTTAATGCGCTTAAGTCACAATAAAATTGCGCACTCAATTGCTACCGCATATATTGAATTCATTCGTGGCACACCATTAATGGTGCAATTATTATTCATTTACTTTGGCTTAGGCTTAGTTATTAATATACCTGCACTTTTATCAGGAATTATTGCGGTCTCACTGAACTCGGCGGCCTACGTTGCTGAAGTAATTCGGTCGGGAATTAGCTCAATTTCAGTTGGGCAAACCGAGGCTTCTCGCTCATTGGGATTGTCTAAGACTGCTACATTGCGCTATGTTATCATGCCGCAAGCAATGAAGAATATTTGGCCAGCACTTGGTAATGAATTTGTCTCCCTAATCAAGGAAAGTTCCATTGTATCGGTTATCGGTGTAAAGGATCTGATTTACCAATCAAGAATTGTCCAAGCTGATACTTACCGTGGAGTCATGCCATTAGTAATCACTATGATTTTGTACTTCATCATAACCTTTGGCTTGTCTAGCTTAATGAAAGTTTTTGAAAGGAAAATGAATCATGACTAAAAATGCGCCAGTGTTGAAAGTTGAACACTTGAAGAAAACTTTTGGCAAAAATGAAGTTTTAAAAGACATTAATGCAGAAGTTAAAGATGGCCAGGTTATTTGTTTAGTCGGACCATCAGGAGCTGGTAAGAGTACTTTTTTGCGTTGCCTTAACTTATTGGATCAACCAACTGCAGGCAAAGTGCTGTTTGAAGATAAAGAATTAACTGCTTTAAGCGAAAAACAGCTTGATACCTTGCGTGAAAAAATGGGCATGGTGTTCCAGCAATTCAACTTATTTCCACATATGAACATTATTGAAAATATTAAGCTAGCACCAATGAAAGTTAAAAACGTTAGTGATGAGGAAGCAACCGCTAAAGCTGTTGAACTTTTAAAACAAGTTGGACTAGAAGAAAAAGCGATGGCTTTTCCAGCTAATTTATCTGGTGGACAGCAACAACGTGTAGCGATTGCGCGTGCATTAGCAATGGATCCTGAAGTAATGCTTTTTGATGAGCCAACTTCAGCATTAGATCCTGAAATGGTCGGGGAAGTACTTAAGGTTATGCAGGATTTGGCTCAAAAAGGAATGACAATGGTTGTTGTTACCCATGAAATGGGTTTTGCCAAAAATGTTGCAGATGAAGTATGGTTTATGGCAGATGGTTATATTCAAGAAAAAGCAACACCGCAAGAGTTCTTTGAGCATCCAAAGACTGAACGTGCACAAGACTTTTTAGCTAAGGTACTTGAAGCATAAGAGGGGATAAAGCTGTGGAAAAAGAACGAGCACTTAAAATTTTGACCGATTTAATTGCAATTGATTCGGCTAATGATCATGAAAGCTTAGTTGCAGATTACCTAACAGATCTTTTTAAAGGATATGACGTAGAAATAGAACGTGTATCTTATGCTCCAGGACGTGATAATCTGGTTATTACAATGGGAAGCCATGGCCCCTTGCTTGGCTTTTCAGGACACGAAGATGTTGTTTCCGCAGGAGAATTAGAGAACTGGCAGTATCCGCCTTTTGAAGCGACGGTTCAAGATGGCAAAATTTATGGCCGTGGAACTAGCGACATGAAATCAGGCCTAGCTGCCATGGTTGTAGCCATGCTCGATTTATTAGATGGTGGAAAAGAACTATCAGGTCGAATTAGGTTGTTAGCTTCCGTTGGTGAGGAGACCGGTGAATATGGTGCAGCCCAGCTAACAAAAGAAGGCTATGCAAACGACTTAGATGGATTAATAGTCGGTGAGCCATCCAATTTTGACGTCCGTGTTACGCACAAAGGCGTGATTGACTATTATGTTACTTCTAAAGGTCTTTGTGTTCATTCTTCTACACCTGAAAAAGGACGCAATGCAATTATGCCATTGGTCACTTTTGCCCAGCGTGTACAGGAACTAATGGACCGTCATGACCAAAAAGATCCAGTCTTAGGTTCGCTTACCCATGTCATTAGTCAGATCCAAGGTGGTAGTCAAATTAACTCGGTCCCTGATAGTGCATGGCTTTCAGGAAATATTCGAACAACGCCACTTTATTCTAATGATCAAATTTATCAGGAACTAGAAGATTTAATTGCTGAACTCAATAAACAGGGTGCGGAATTAACAATTCGCTATAGTTTCCCTGAAGTTCCACTCCCAAGTCAGGCAGGGACAAAGCTTGCAAAATTGGCTCAGAAAGTTGTTCAAAATGATTTTAATCGCTCCTGTGATTTCACTGCAGGAACTGGCGCAACAGATTCATCAGAATATATTCAGGCTGGCGCTTTTCCAATCATTATTCTGGGACCATCTGATGGTCTAACAGCACATCAGCCGAATGAATTTGTTAAAGTTGATGACTATCTTGTGGGATGTCGGCTTTACAAAGCAATTGCACAGAGGTTTTGGCAAGAATATGCTTAAGCAAGCAAAAACCACTTCAAAATATGAAGTGGTTTTTATTTTTTATTTAAAATCATTTTTGATGATGTCTTTGAATTCGGCTAGGCGCTTTTTAAAGGTTTCAAAGGCTTCTTCCAGATAATCTGGTTTAGTCATATCAACTCCGGCTTTTTTCATGATTTCGACTGGATAATCACTTGAACCTGATTTTAAGAAGTTAATATAAGCTTCTCTTTGCTCTGATGTACCGTGCACAACATTATTGGCTAGTGCAGTTGCTGCTGCAAAGCCAGTTGCATACTGGTAAACGTAGAAATTGTAATAGAAGTGTGGAATTCTTGCCCACTCTTTAGCAATTTCACTTCCTGGTTCAACCGCATCGCCATAGTAACGCTGGTTTAAGTCACCGTAGAAGTCGTCAAGCATGTCTGCAGTTAATGGCTCACCTTTAGCGTCTAAGTCATGAATATACTGCTCAAATTCAGCAAATTGAGTTTGTCTGAATAATGTTCCCTTAAACGAATCAAGGTAGTAGTTAAGCACGAAAGCACGTGTTTTTGGATCAGTAATATGATCTAAAAAGTACTCGGTTAAAATGTTCTCGTTGGTGGTTGATGCAATTTCAGCCACAAAAATAGGATAATCGCCATAAACATAAGGTTGAGTTTGACGTGTGTACATACTGTGGACAGAGTGGCCAGTTTCATGAACAAGGGTATAAAGTGAATCGATATTATTTTCCCAGTTCAAAAGCTCATAAGCATCTGTATCATAAGAGCCACCAGAATAAGCACCAGTAACTTTATTTTGTGATTCAACGACGTCAATTACACGGTTATTAAAAATATAATCAACTTGCTTTAAGTAATCTTCTCCTAATGGAACTAGGGCTTTTTTAGCCTCTGCTTTTGCCTGCTCAAAAGTATATGACAATGACGGTGTTCCAGTTAGTGGAACATACAAGTCCCACATTTGTAGATCATCAAGTCCAAGAATTTGTTTGCGCAAAGCAACATAGTCATGAAGTAAATCAAGGTGACTGTCAACTTCACTAATCAAAGTATCATAGACAACAGTAGGTACGTGATTTTCTGCTAAAGCTGAGCTGCGTGCAGAGTCATAATTATGAACTCGAGCCAAGTAATTATGCTGTTTAACAACTCCTGAAAGAGTTGAAGCAAGTGAATTTTCAAATTGGCCATAGGTAGCATACATTACATCAAAGGCATTTTTACGCACTTCACGGTTTTGCGATTGAATGAGATTGGAATAAAGTCCGTCTGACAGCTGAACCATTTCGCCATCATCTGTTTCAACGTAACCATATTCCATATCTGAATTTGTCAAAACGTTGAAGGTGTTTTCTGAAGTGCCAAGGGCATCCCCAGCATCAGCAATTATTTTTTCTTCCTGTGCCGAAAGAGTATGCGGCTTTTGTTGCATAATTTGTTCAAGCATATGAGCGTAATTGTTTAGCTTAGGCTCATCTTCCATAAACTGTTTTAACTTGGCTTGAGAGAGCTCTAAAATTGAAGGATTCATAAAGGAAGTGGCTGCTTCAAATTGGCTTGCTAAGGTTTGAGCCTGAGCTACATAGCCAAGATAGTGTGAGTCGCTTGAGTCAACGTCGCTGGACATTGTTGCATAAACATAGACTTTTTCTAAACGGCGACCAACTTCCAAAATCTTAGTTAAGCCATCGTACAGATAATGACCGTCCTTAGTAAAATCTTTCTTAAGTTTGCTTAAGTCTTGCACTTCTTTTTTGATAAGAGTATATTCTTGTTCCCAGTCATTATCTGAACTAAATACTCTTGTTAAGTCCCATTTAAGTTCTTCTGGGACCTCTGTTCTTTTAGGTATAGCCATAAAAATCTCCTTACATGTGTTAATAAT
>SKEH01000295.1_pt1 | contig 32870 bp, 24 predicted proteins | sample 4826571 | NCBI WGS metagenome assembly SKEH01 (sample SAMN11008814, study PRJNA524170) | human gut metagenome | biome: Human fecal sample; material: Feces; isolation source: fecal sample from pouch patient p29 | host: Homo sapiens | place: Israel: Tel-Aviv | collected 2016-09-14 | reverse complement strand
AGCTACAGGAGGTGAAAACCTATACCAATTGACCAAGGTCAATGACAATTAGAGACTAGCATCTGATGATCGAATAAACAAACTAAAAAGACAATCAACACAGATTTAATTTATATAATACGAGGAGCTGATATTATGATTTCAAATAAAGAAAAATTAAGTCAAGTAAATTTTAAAATGCCAGAAAAAGATAAAAAAGAAGTTGCTGCTATTTTTAAATATTATGGTTTAGATTTGAGTACAGGAATAAAAATGTATTTAAAAGAGGTTCAACATACTAAAAGTATCCCTCTATCATTAAAACCAACTACTGAATTAGATGCTGCTATTGCGGAAGCTGATCGAGGTGAATTCGCTGGTGAATTTAATTCATTAGAAGAATTTAATCAAGGATTCGATAAGGCTTTGAATGATGAAGATTAAGTATACCCCACTATTCATTCGATCTGCCAAAAAATATAATAGAAAACATTATCCAATGGATAAAGTAAAAAAATGCGTCAAAGCAATCGTGACGAACGATCAAAAATTTTTAAAAAAGCATAAAGATCATCCTTAGACAAAGGTGTACGAGAAATGCATATAGATAGACAGTATAACGATGACTGGTTACTATACTATCGTTTTAACGAATACACTGAACAAATTGAATTAATTTTACTTGATATTGGTAACTATAAACAAACACATAGAATCATCTACTAAAAAGACGAGAGTTAATTGCTCTCGTCTTTTTGTTATGTAGATCTTTAATTACTTTTCTCAATATAGTCTTGTGCAGCTTCAAGCACTCGCATCTTATCATAAACAGTGAGATACTTTTCAGCTTCAGCACGTGTTACCCACTTATCGCTCTTGATCTCTTCTTTTTGCGTAACTACCTCTTGTCCTGCAACATATTTAGCTAAAAAGTAGGTAACCATTTTTTCTTTACCTGCAGCTAATGCATATCGCGTTTTTTGAACAAAATTAAAATCAAATTCTGGCTTTAACCCTACTTCCTCAAATACCTCTCGCTTAGCTGCAGTTTCAGCATCCTCATCATTTTCTAAGTGTCCCTTAGGAAAGCCCCAATTGTCATTAATCACGCTTTGAACAATTAAAAACTCTAATTGACCATCCTCACGTCTACGGTAAATAACTGCACCAGCAGAATGTTCCAATTTCAGTATCATTTTTATCACCCATTTCATTAATAAGACAATTATTGATAATTATTGATGATTCATATGCCGTTTGCAAGAAATATACAAAAAAATTGACCAAATTAAAATTTGGTCAATTTAAAGCAGACGAAATTATTAAGACTAGTAGAATATTTTAGTTACTTCTTTAAGTTTTTTTCGCAGTAATCCTTGATCTTATCATCATCGGCCTTGAGCATCCATTCACAGGCTGCTTCAGTCTTCATGGTGTCATGGTTGTTTGCTTCCATTTCATGGTCCCAAATAGCGTCACGAATAGGCATTGAGTTACCCTTTGCCCAATCAAATACTTGGTCCATTTCACGATCAATCATTGCTGTTTGTTCAATTTCTTTTGCATCTGCCATAATTATAAGCTTCCTTTCATCTACATCTTCTATTCTAGTTCTATTAGCTTAAGCTGTTAAATGAACGGGCTTAATTTATTAATTTTCTAATCTTTGCCATTAACTGCTTCATCAGCTTGGTTAACGATTCTCACTGCATTAAGTGAACGAGGATATCCAATGAATGGCACATTTTGTTCAATGACCTTCATTAAGAATTCCTTGTCGTTGCCCAATCTAATATTAGTTTGCGCATGTGATAATAATTGTGGTTCACAGCCACCTTGTGCAGCAATGTAGCAAAATGTAATCATTTCGCGGTCACGATCGTCTAAACCTTTTCTGGTGTAGTAATCACCAAAACAATTATCTACAAGCCACTTATTGATGGTACCCTTCTTGGCAAAATCCTTCATTTGCGGACCAAATAAACGAATTTGCGTCTCTTCACCTTTTTCTAGGCGATTCTTCATCGTTGTGGTTGACTGACCTGGTAGCGGCAAATCTACTCCTCTTGCAGTCAAAATATCGTTAGTTGCTTTGAAAAATGGAAAAACACGACCTAATCCTAAATAGTCAACAGCTTGATACAAAACTTCTTTAGCTTCAACTGGACTAACCCCGTTATCAAGAGCAACGGGAAGCATGACCTTATACTCGTCAATCCCTTGCATCCCTAACAAATAAGCCAGCGTTGACAACATCTTAGTTCTATCAGGCAAATCAACCGCAGCTTGTACTTCATCAAAAACAAAATGATTAATCCGTTCTAAGGCTTCTGGATCCGTTTTTTCTAATAAGTTAGCATGAATTCTTTGTGCATCTTCTTTAATTGACATGATATTTTCCTTTCTAAAACGATCTCTTCACTACTTATTTAAGTACGTTTCAGACCTAAAGAAAAATATCTATTTTTTATTCTGCGGAATAACTTCTGCTTATGCTTATTAGCAACATTTAGTTAAACGGACAACATCACGGGCAATCATCAACTCTTCATTAGTTGGGATGATCATCACTTGAATCTTGGAATCCGGCTTAGTGATAAACTTCCGGCCATTGCTCTTATTAGCCTCATAGTCAGGTTTTACACCCATATACCTAAAGGCATCCATTATCTGCTTGCGCACTTCTACGTCGCCTTCACCAACGCCTGCGGTCAAGACTATTCCATCGGCGCCGCCCATTTCAGCAAGATATGAACCAATATAACGCACAACACGATTGATAAAAATCTTGCGTGCCAAAACAGCTCGCGGATCATCGTTATATTCCAAGTCACGCATATCTGAAGAAATACCAGAGAGTCCAATTAAACCAGACTTTTTATTCAAAATATCAATCATCTCATCAATTGAATCTCCGGTTTTATGCATTAAGTGTTGCACAAGAGATGGGTCAATATCGCCTGACCGCGTACCCATAGTTACTCCGGACAAGGGACTAAAGCCCATTGAAGTATCATAAGACTTACCATTTTTAACAGCGGTAATCGAAGAACCGGAGCCTAAGTGACAAATAATTAGCTTTAAGTCCTTCACATCGCGTTGCATCATCTTAGCTGCTTCTAAGGTAGTGTAATACACGGAGGTGCCATGAGCACCGTATTTCCGCGCACCATACTTTTTGTAATAATCATAAGGAATAGAATACAGATAATGCACAGGATCTAATGTTTGGTGGAAAGAGGTATCAAACACGGCTACCTGCGGCACATCTGGCAAGACATGCATAAAGGCTTCAATTCCCTTAGCTTCGGCAGGATTATGCAAAGGTGCAAAACCAGCTAAATCCCAAATCTTTTGTAAATTATCCTTGTTAATAATGGCTGAATCTTTAAAATATTCACCGCCATTTACCACACGGTGTCCTACCCCAACAATCTCATGCAATTTCTCGACAGCATGATATTTCTTCATGTCATTAATCAATAAATTTACCGCAACTTCTTGATCTGGAATAGCAATTTGCTTTTTATGTGACTCCCCATTAGCTAACACAATTGTAAAGGTAGAATCTGCCAGACCTACACGATCGGCCATTCCTCGTGCTACTACCTTTTCATCAGGCAATGAAAATAATTTAAACTTGAATGACGAACTCCCCGAATTGACCGCCAAAACTTTTCTCATTAACTACATCCCCTAAATATTAGTTATATTTTTCACAAGTTAATTTTCACTTAATAGTATAGCTTATTAGAACAGCCAGTCAAATGATTTTCAAAAATTCAATTAAACAGCAAAGTCAATCAAATATATTGTTATATAGGTAATAATTGCAATCATTTTTTCGAGATGTAAAACTGTCAAAATCATATTTTGATAAATATCAATATTATGTCTATTTTTTTGGAAAATATAAAAAATATATTCTACTTTGTTCAATTTATAACAAAATTTTTGAGCAAACAAAAACTCCAACGCAGTTTTGCGTCAGAGTCTTGTTTTATTCAAAGGGATGATTATTCATCCTTTTTCTTTTTGCGATTGGCTAAACCAAAGAGGCCTAAAACCATTGCAAGGATACCGAAGATACCAGCTTCATTTTGCTTTTCACCGGTTTGTGGTAATTCATGCTTGCCACTGTTTTCTTCAGTTTCGGCTGAAGTAGCCTTAGCTGGGGCATTAGTTGAAGCGTATGTATCAGCACCCTTTGGTGAAATTGAATTATTGTTTCTAGCTGGAGCAGAATTATTCATATCTTCATATAAAGGTGCGTTGTTTTCTTCGTAGCCTTTAATTACGGCTGGACCAGATTCAATATCTTGATCTTTCGGAGTGGTATCGATTTCGGTATCATCTGAAGTCTCATTTGGAGTCTTGACTGGAACTTCCGGCTTATGATCGTCAGGCTTAATTGGTTCTTCTGGAATAGTGTGATCAGTATCATCACTATTTCCGCCATTGCCACCTGGGTTAATAGCAACATAGGTGACAGTGATTGTGACATCGCCGGTAGCTTCTGTAACTTCAGCGGCATCAATTGAATTAATTGCAGTAGTCTTATCGCCTACCTTTTGTTCAATGTGCATTGTGTAGCCTGAAATTGCTTGTGGAATGTAAGCATCCCATTGTGCCTTGCCGCCTTGAGCATTTGACTTAGCAAGCTTCCAATCAGTGTAAATTACCTCACCGGTTACTTCATCAAAGGTAGCAGTTCTAGTAAATTCAACTATTTGTTCAATTACTAACTTGCTACCATCTGGCTTAATAACGGTGATCTTACGAGTCGGAGTCTTGGTAATGCTTTCCATTGCTGGATAAGTCTTGCTTGGATCACCTGGAACCTTGCCCATTGGAATTTCCTCTTCAGGAGTTTCTGGAGTCACTGTAATTGTCTTATGTTCAATCTTAACAACGACAGTTGGAACACCATCTGGAGTTACCTTAACAGTTTCTGGAATCTTCTGATCTGGAATAATCTTCCAACCTGCTGGAACATCCTTATTTGGATCAACAGGAATAGTTTCATCAGTCTTGCCCGTTAATGGAGTAGTACCAATTTCATTACCGTCTTTATCTTGGTAAGAAATCTTACCGGTTTGTTCAGTTGGACTGTAGTTGATAGTAATTGTTACATCCTTTTGACCAACCTTGACTTCAACGGCTGGAACTTCTGCTTCACTTGGAGTGTAACCAGGAACAGTTGCTGGAGTGAACTTCTGCCATTCACCAGTAGTCCAATCATTGTGCCACTTGATTTCACCGGTTACTAAGTCCTTAGTACCAGTTTCGGTCAAAGTAGCTGATTGAGTTTCTGTCTTAGTTGCACCTGATGGGAAGTTCTCGGTAATTGTACGAGTGATGATCTTAGTTTGACTAGCATCGGTGGTCTTGTGCTTCAAAGTGATAGTTGTAGTGCTACCTGAAATCTTAACAGTTGAAGGGATATCAGTAGCAGGTACAAAGTTGTTAGGAATATTTGGAGTGAATGAAACATCTTCACCATCTTTGCCTTTAACAACTTGCGTACTAATTACTTTATCACCATCGTCGCCATCAACATAGTGAATTACTTGTTCGCCTTGTTCTGGCTTTGGAACTGGAACATAAGTGATGTTAACCACTTCATCCTTTTGACCATCCTGAACAATGACTGCTGGAACTTCTGCTTGACTTGGAGTGTAGTCCTTGATAGTTGGAGTGTTAAATGCATCCCAAGTAGCAGTTGACCAATCGCCGTAAGTTACTTCACCAGTGACATCATCGTAACTTGCATCACGGTAAATCTTGGCGGTTTGAGTAGTTGTATCAGTAGTGCCATCTGGATTCTTCACATTGATGGTACGAGTAATAGTTTGATTCAAATCATCCTCGTGTGCACCATCAATTGGCTTATCAGTTGGAGTCTTACCATTTTCTGGAACTGGATTGTCGTGTGGCACCTTAGTAATGTTATGTTCAATTTCGATAACAATATCTGGGTGACCTTCTGGTCCAAACTTCACAGTTTTAGGAGCTGGCTTATGGCCATCAAGTAACTTCCAACCTACTGGAATTGTTGAATCAACTTTAACAGTTTCATTAGTCTTACCGTCAACTTTGTCAGTCTTAATGGTTTGACCATCTTTATCCTTGTAGACAATGTTGGTTGTTTGAGCGTTTGGTGTGTAAGTAATGTCAACAGTTACTGAATCAGTGCCATCAGTTACATCCTTAACTACAACATTCTTATCTGCTGTGTAACCTGGAACAACTGGAGCATTATATGCATCCCATTGTGACTTAGCAGGATCCTTAGCATTAGATTCCTTAAATGTCCAACCGCTGTAAACCACTTCACCTGTTACTTCATCGAAGGTTGCAGTTCTAGTGAAGTCAACCGTTTGGGTCTTAGTAATCTTGGTGCCATCTGGCTTAGTTACATTGATTGTTCGAGTTGGAGTCTTAGTAAGAGTTTCCATTGATGGATAAGTCTTATCTGGATCGCCTGGAACCTTACCTGTTGGGATCTTATCTTCAGGAGTTTCTGGAGTTACTGTGATTGTCTTGTGTTCAATTACAACAGGAATATCTGGATGTCCATTTGGTCCAAATTTCACAGTTTCAGGAACGTCTTGACCATCAACTAGCTTCCAACCTGCTGGAATTATTGAATGAACATCAACAGTTTCATCGGTCTTACCGTCAACTTTGTCAGTCTTAATGGTTTGACCATCTTCGTCTTTGTAGATAATGTTGGTTGTTTGAGCATTTGGTGTGTAAGTGATATCAACACTTTCTGGATCAGTACCATAAGTTACAGGTTTAGTTGCTACGCTTGCAATTGTTGGAGTATATCCATCAATCGTTGGTGTAGTGAATGGTCCCCAATTTCCAGTTGACCAAGCACCATAAGTTACTTTACCAGTAACTTCGTCAACTACAGCATTTCTGTAGATCTTCGCATCCTGAGCAGTTGAAGTCTTCTTACCACTTGGATCAGTTACATTAATGGTACGGGTAATGGTCTTGTTCAAATCATTCTCATGTGCACCATTAATTGGCTTACCAGTTGGGGTCTTGCTATCTTCTGGAATTGGATCAGTATGTTCAACTGTCTTCTTAATATGAGCTAATTTGACAAATACACTTTGTTTCAAATCTTTACCGAATGTGTAATCACTTGGTAAAGTTTCATCCTTAGCTAGTTCATAACCAGCTGGGATGTTCAAACCAAGGTTATCGATGGTTGAACCATCAACGCCTATCTTAGTAATTGCATCCCCAACTTGCTTGTTATTTTCATCAGTATCTTGGAAGACAATTGTCAAAGTTGCATCCAAAGTGAATGGAGCAATATTTGAACCTGGAATCTTGTAGTTTGGATTGTCCTTTTGTAACTTCTGAATTATTTGTGGGGTTAATGCTACATGATAATGACCAGATTCAGTTGGGACAGATATTGGATTACTTTGATCATCAACAAATTGATAATCTGATGAGGTTAATCCATTAACTTTAGTACCTGGATTATTGCCAAGAGTTAAAGTTGGTGGGAAATCATCTGGATTAATTTCAGTTGAAGTTCCTTCGTAACTTCCATTAATTTCAACTTTAGCCTCTGCTTTAGCTATTACATATGCAAACTGACCACTTTCGCTAACTTTGTAGTTTGGATTATCCTTTTGCAATTGATTTACACCAGCTTGAGTTAAAGCAATGTAGTAAGTACCAGCATCGGTTGGAACTTTATCCAATTTCTTGCCAACTTTATCAACCCACTCATAATCACTAGGTGTCAAGTTAGCAACATTCAAAGTTTGACCTTCAACTAAACCAGCTGCAGTAAATTGAGCATCATTATCGTCAATTGTTGCTGTTTGACCATCGTAAGTCTTACCAGGAGTGGTATTTGGCTTCTTGTCTAAAGTTACGGTTAAGTCTTTTTGCTTAATTGTAAAGCTTGCATTGCTACTTAAATCCTTAGCAGCAAGAGTTACATTACCTGCACCTGCGTAATTATCAATAGCAGCTTGCAAGCGAGCGAGGCCATCAGTGCTTAGGCTAATAGTGTAGTCATCGGCCTTAGCTGAATTATTTTTAATGGTGTAGTCACCTGCATGTAACTTGTAAGTATCAGCAACAGTGCTACCTGGGAAAGTAAACTTAACTTCAATATCACCATCAGGACTATTCAAGTCATCAAGTGAAATATCCTTGCCATCGTAAATCTTAGAAGCTGAACCACTTAAAGTTGCAGTACCACTTACAGGATTAATTGTGTAAGTAAATTCACCATTAATCGTTAAGTTATAGTTTGGATTTTCCGCTTTCAGCTTAGCTTCTAAACTATCCTTGAGCTTCAAGTAGTAAGTTCCTGCATTGATTGGATCACCAGTCATAGCAGTGAACGTACCATCAGCATTCTTGGTGAACCAAGCATAGTCACTAGCAGTTAAGTCAGTTAACTTCAATGTTTGATTCTTTACAAAACCACTATCAGTCCAACCTAACTTGCTCAAAACATCAGCTACTGAAGTAGTCTTTGCATCATAATCGCGACTACCTTCCTTGCCAAGAGTTGCTGTAGCAGTTGCTGGCTTAATCTTGTACTTAATCGTTGCATTAGCTGCATCGAAGCTGTAGTTCTTGTTAGCATTTTGCAAAGTTTCAAGAGCAGAACTCTTAAGTCTTGCTTCGTAATCACCAACATTTACAGGAGCATAGTTATGACCATTTGCATCTTTCAACAAATTGCCATCTGCATCGTACCAGTCAAAGTCACTAACAGTAATACCAGTATCAACTAATGGCTTATCAGAAATTGTACCGTCAGCACTGATTGTTAATCCATTTACATCAAGGCTTGCAGCGTCACCATTGTAAGTCTTACTTTGTTCATTACCAGAAATGACAACATTGCTGATTGGTTGAGCTTTAATGGTGAATGTTGCTTGACCGGATAAGTCATCAGCGCTAATTGTGACGTTTGACTTATTGTCTTGTCCTACGCCAGCTTGCTTATTAATTTCAGTTTGCAAGTGTTGTAAGATATTAGCCTTGTTCAAAGTAATGGTGTAAGTACCAACATTTGTTGGAGCAGCACCAGTATTCCAAGTGTAATCATCATCTTGCAATTGGTAAGTACTTTGCTCAGTAGAACCTGGGTAAGTGAAGTGAACTAAGATTTGACCATTACTGTTAACTTGAGCAGTGGTTACTGGTGTACCATCGTAAACCTTTTCGTTAAAACCATCTAAGTTAGCCTTAGCAGTTGCGGCAGAAATGGTGTACTTAGCTGTGCTATTAAATGTCCAAGTGTAGTTATCACCATTGTTGCCAGTTAAGTTCTTAATTCTATCCTTGCCGGCATCAGATAATTTAACATCGTATGAACCCACGTCAGTTGCGTTACCAACAATTTGTAAATCACCGGCATTCAAGCTTACAGTTTGCTTCGTACCATCTGCTGAGTAAACAATTACTTGACCAATACTGTACTTACTCAAATCAAGACCACTAGCCAAAGTTTGTTTAGCATCGTAAGTCTTGCCATCAGTGTTACCAGTCAAAGTTACGGTAACTTTACTTGGGTTAACATTGAGAGTACCATGACTCTTCACATCGATTGCTGCTTGTGGATAAGCATAGTTAGTACCAAGAGCATTTGCGATATTCTTCAAACCATCTGCTGATAATTCAACATTGTAAGTACCAACATTGCCTGGAGTTTGGTTAAAGACCAAGTCTCCAACTTTAGCTTCATAAGTTAAAGTGCTACCGGCATCAGTCTTCACAGTCAAAGTGTAACCTGATAGGTTATTCTTAATTACATTTTGCCATTCTGATGAACCATAAGTTACTTCATCAGTACCACCAACAGTGATATTCACGGGCATTTGATCAACGAAGAAGTTAGCACGTGCACTTGCAGCTTGGGTCCAGTAATAGTTGCTAGAACCAGTTAGGTCTGCAAGCTTCTTCAAGCCTTGTTTTGATAACTTAACTTCATACTTACCAACGTTACCTGGGGTAGTAACAAATTTAAGGTCACCAGTTGATAACGTTACCTGATTTTGATAAATTGGTGCCTTTTCATCAACTGTAGGTGCACCTTCTGGCTTCTGTGGAGCAGTAATTGTCAAAGTGTAACCACCGTCACCATACTTGATAGCAGTTGATTCACCGTATCTTACGTGTTGAGCATTGTTGATGGTTACTGTAGTTTCTGCTGGTTGAATTACGTATGAAGCTCGGTTGTGTTTAGCTTCAACAATGTTTTGATCGTATGATTTAGTACCATCGCGTTGAACGCCTTTATCACTTTCAGCACTTACTTCAGCAGTACTCTCAAAGTGATAGTCTGGGTAACGCTTCTGGAAGGCATCAATTAAGCTTTGTGCGATCTTAACTTTGTAAGAACCAACATTAGTTGGCAAACCACTTGGGCCAAAGCCTTTGACGTACAAGTAGCCATCACGCCACATGATACCAGTAGGTACTCCATTATTAAGGAATTTACCATTACTGTTAAATCTAAATTTTGGAGCTGGTGCAGCACCTACCCAGTTAGTTAACTCTAATTGATATGCTGTCTTATCAAATGGTAGGTAAATACCATAAGTTGTGGTTTGGTTACCAGATAAAGTCATCTTTACCTTATGAGCATAGATGAAGTATTCACCACTCTTAGTTGATTGACTGATTGCATAATTATTAGCCCCAGTTAACTTCTTGATCTTTTCAAGAGCAGCAGGAGTCAAACGAACTTCGTAAGGCGTACCTTTAATAACTTGACCATTGTCATCTTTACCAGCATTCGCATGAAGTGCTGGCTTACCGTCAGCAGTTACAACTTCATGGTCATCAGGAGTCAAAGTAAATTTACCTAAGCCAGTTGGTTCAGTATTTGAATCGCCCCAAACAAGCTTGATATCACCATTATCAATTTGCTCTTGAGTGATCTTAGCATCTTGATTATCGAAGACTTTATCAGCAGAACCAGTAATGCCAACAACTAATTCAGCTGGATCAATATTGTAAGTGATGCGTCCAGTAATTGTGCTCTTACCATTCTTATCAACAAAGCTGTAGTTCTTATTAGCATCTGCAAAGGCATCTTGACCGGCCTTATTTAATTGCAAGTAGTAAGTACCAACATTGGTTGGAGCATCAATTGAATTACCTTCGCCGTCAATCCATTCGAAGTCAGCACTAGTTAGGTTAGGGATCGTTAAACCTTCAACATTGTGGAAGCCGAAGTTCTTCTTTTCTTCAGTGTTAGTTGGGTTAAAGCTTACTGGTTGACCATTGTAAGTTGACTTTTCACTACCATACAATTGAACGTTTGAAGCAACTCGTTGTGTAATTTCAAAGCTAGCAGTTCCTGCATTTGTTGCAGGACCGATTGGTTCAGGCGTGAGATTTTCGGTTACCTTTGATTCAGCAAGCATCTTAGCATCAAACTTGCTTGCACTAACTTTGTCGAGCTTTAAGGTAGTTGTTTCTACTTCAGTTTGTTTTTCTTCGTCTGAAGTAGGTTGTTTTACTGCAGATTGTTTTTTGTCATCTGAAGTTTTATCTACAGTTTCTTCCTCATCTGCATGTGGCTTAACAGGAACTGGTTGTCCTTCTTTTTGAGTCTGTTTTTTAGATACTGCAGTTGTTTTTACTTTATTTTGACTATCAGTAGTGATTGAAGCTTTTGCATTATTTTTATCATTTTCAATGCATAACGAACTAGAAGCTTCAGAGTTCTTCTCTGAACCTTCTTGCATTGTATTTTCACTACCATTATTTTGAGTTGCTATTTGTTTTTGTGGAACTTGTTGTTCAGTACCCGAACTTTCAACCACAGATGCTTGTGGTTCACCGTTGCTATCTTCAGTCGTAGCCTTAACTATATTATTGTCAGTAAAGGTTAAAAATAAAGTTGAAAGTAAGACCGAACAAACACCAACGCTCAGCTTTCTGATACCAAATCGCTGCTTGGTGTCCATATCTCTTTTATTGAAAATCATCTCAATCAATCCCCTTAAAAATTTTCTTTATGCACTATCAACTACTTGTTATTTTACACCAAAAGGCAAGTTAACTACAGTAAAGAAACCCATGTGCTACGCTATTTTCAAGCACTTTTTCAGTCGCTATTTTTTATTAATATTACTATAGTTTTTCACTTATATTATTAAAATAGAGTAGCTTTCATTAAATAAAAATAAGAATTGTTATCTTATATTCGACTAATTTATAATACACCTGTTATTTAAAAATAGAAATATTAAAACTCACGAAATTCGATTTTTCTGCAATGCAAATAAGCATCCCCAACCAACCTCATCGTTGATCAAAGATGCTTATTTTTTGCCAAAACACTCTACTTATCTTGGCAAATCATTATCTTCTGCTTCTTCAAATTTTTTTCAGAAACTTGTTGATCGGGACCATATCTACGCTTAATTGGCATCCCCATCGGATTCTGATCCTTCGACATCACACTCGTTGGCACATTCGAACCAACTTTTTGTGGTTTATCCAATCCTTCGATCTTCCAAGTAAACGGAGCGATTTTATTATTTGGATCAACCCAATCAGTGTGCTTCTTAGACAATTGATACAAAAGAAAGCAAATGCCTAAAATGATCAAAACCAAAATAATGATGACCGAAACATAAACAAATGGTGAACCGACTTCTGCCTTTAACTGTGCTGGTGGATAAATTGCTAGCACAATGGCGAATACACTTGAGATCAATCCCATGATTGCAGTGAACCAAGCGCCAACCTTGCCGCCGGGAACTCTAAATGAACGCGGACGGTTTGGTTGATCATGCCGTAATTTCAAGAACGTAACAAACATTAAAATGTAATACAACATGTAAAGCACGGTAATCGTCTGCGTCAACATGATGACGAAGCCTTCCACATTTGGAATCATTTTAACCAAATATGCGATAATCGTCATTCCCGCAATCTGGGTATACATCAGGTGTGCTGGCATACTATGCTTGTTTTTTTGCTGGAACCAATTAGGCAAAAATCCACTACCGCCAGCAAGTTGCACAAACCAGCCCAGACTAAAATCATGTACAGCCATGGAATGCCGATCGTACTACCTAGTACGTGAAAAACGGTATTCAAAGTGTAGATGACATTGATCTGCTTTTATGGCACAATCATCGCAATAATGACAGTCCCTACAACAAAGATGATAAATGCTAGGATCATTGAGATAAACATTGCCTTCGGGAAGTCTTTTTCCGGCTTTCTCAATTGCTTAATATGTGCAGCATTCATGTCAATTCCCGTGTACGAGAAGAATACACCTGCGGCTAAGGCCAAGGTATTCATCCCGTTCCACTTCGGAATCAATCCTTTTGGCGTCATTAAGATTGCTGGCTTGTAGCCCTCTACTAACCACACTGCCGTCAGCACAATCATCAACACCAGTGGAAGCAAGGTCCCAATGATGACACCATATTTAGCAATATTGGAGAAAGCCTTAACACCCTTAGTAGCGATGAAGGTCAAGATCCAATACAAGACAATAAAACAAGTCATGATTAAGATTTCATGCTGCGGATGCTGAGCAAACTTCACGGCTGCATCATAGTTCGGGGTATAAAACATGATGGTCGCCGCAAAGCTTGGCATCCCCATCCCAAAGTTAATCATGGTTTGAAACCACAGAATCAACAGACAGGTTAAAGCCCAGCCTGTTGCTAGTTCCGCAGTAACTAATGCTGTTGGGATAAAGAAACATATTGCCCCAATTGCAAAATAAGTTACAGATGACAAACCATAAAATGATTGCTGGACATCATTTCCTATTCCGGCAATCATCGTAACATTCATCATCGTTAAGGCGAGCACAGAAATATAGTTCTGCGTTCGGATACTCTGTTCGTTTTCCATTATGATGATCTCCTCTGTTTTTCAAAAGCGCTTTCGCACTAATGTATAGGCCTAGAATAGGCCGATCCTAGCTAAAAAAGCAAATGATATAGCCTATTATTTTCACTAGCCCTTATCATTTGCAAGCCCTTTCTTAAAGCTCTAATCTTAGCTTGTAGGATTTCGAAATGTTTTATAAACCGAGGAATGAGAAAAATGGCAAAAAAAGTGCAACTCCCAAAAAGCTTTCATTCATGTCTATTTACTTTTTGGGAATCAACGGAGTAATTGGTTCTGGGGCGTTCCTTTTGCCACAGACTATTTATAAGGACATGAACTTGATGAGTGTCTTCGTTACCATTTGTGCAGCCGTTACTGTAAGCATGGTTGCACTTTGTTACGCTGATCTTTCAAGTCGTTTTACTGGTTCAGGTGCCGCTTGGCTTTACTCATACAACGCCTTTGGGCGTTTTACCGGGTATGAGCTAGGCATCTACACTTGGTTTTTAGGCTGTTGTACGTATGCGACCGAAGTCGTTGCTCTTTTAACTACTTTGAAGAGTTTTTGGCCAGTATACAACAACGCAGCTGTTTATTATGGGACAGCTATTGGCTTAATTATTCTATTTACAATTATCAATTTATTCGGACGAACGATCGTTAAGCTTGTGGACAACTTATCCTCAGCCGCCAAGATGATCACGATTATCGTCTTCATTATTGTTGGTGCATTTTTCATCCAGAAGATGAACTTTACTACTGTCCTTCCTAAGGCTGCTAGCTTAGGCGTTGGGCCTTACTTTAAGCATTTTGGGCTGCCTTTAGCGTAGTCTTCTACATGTTTACCGGCTTTTCATTTATTCCTATTGCCGCTAAGCAGATGAATAATCCTGAAAAGAACATCCCTAAAGTATTGATCCCCGTGATGATCACGGTCACCATTCTTTACTCTTTGATGCTTTTAGTAGCAATCGGTATTTTGGGCGCAAAGATGAGCAACTACGTACTCCAATTGCGGTTGCCTTCCAAAAAGCCGTTGGTGAATGGGGCTACGTTCTGGTAATCGCAGGGATGCTGATCAGTATCTTCGGCGTTGCCTTCGCTAGTTCATTTAACACACCAGCGTTAATCGCATCTTTAGCTACTGAGCACTTCATGCTTCCTAGCTGGATTGGTAAAAAGAATAAGCACGATGCTGCTTGGGTCGCAATTTTATTCAGTGCCGTCATCAGTGCTATTTTGATCACCCAGTCATACCTCTTCTTGGTATCCTGCATCGTTCTTGCTTCCTTTGTTCAATACGTGCCATCAATTTTGGCAGTTATCAAATTCAAGTACACCAATGAATTCCCTAACCATGGCTTCAAGCTTCCTGGCGGTTACACAATTCCAATCTTGGCTTTGTTAATTCCCTGCTACATGGTTACTAACTTCACTTGGAAGACAATTTTGGTTGGTGTTGTAGTCGGTGTCTTGACTGCTGTCGCCTACTTCTTTATTGAAAAAGACGAAAAGGCAGAACAAAAGCACCAACAATATTTAGCTAAAATGCGGCAGAAATAGCTAAAAACAATTAGACGCAAAAAGGAATCGAATCAAATTGATTCGGTCCCTTTTATTTTCACTCGAGATTTGCGATAAATTTATTTTGTTTGCTTGTGAACGTATATTCGAATTTAGTATAATTTTATTCGTAGAAAAGCTGAAGCGGTGGCAATCCTTCAAGGAGATGGTGCTTATGAGTGATTTTTAACTCGTATTCCTATCCTAATAGAAAGAAGACGCCTTCGTGTCTGTATCAGATGCGTTACAACTAATGCTAGAATTCGGCTCATTTGTCGTTATGTTAATCTCATTAGTTGTGGAGTTGATTAAGTTCTTTAATCAGCAAAACAAAAAATAACTGCTTTAGCTCTGCAAAGCTGGCAGTTATCTGATAAATCATAAAATTATTGGATAGCATCCGCAGATGCTATTTCTACATTAAGAGGTTGGCTCATTTGCCGACCTCTTTTTCATTACTATTATAGCAAGTTTTTTAAGTCCGTACAAAAATATCTCAATGAATTATCTTAACTAAAAATAGCGATGGCACATTCACCATCGCTATCCTTAGTTTTATTCAAATATTAATTATTCAACAGTAACACTCTTAGCTAAGTTACGTGGCTTATCAACATCTAAGCCCTTATCCTTAGAAGCGTAGTATGCAAGAAGTTGAGCAGGTACAACTGTCAAAAGTGCTGACATGTAGTAGTTAATTTCTGGCAAAACAATGTCATCGCCTTCGCGAGCAAAGTCCTTACCAACAATAGTAATTACACTAGCACCACGAGAAACAACTTCTTGAATGTTACCACGAGTAAGATCAGCAGTAACTGGATCATTAATCAAAGCAACTACCGGAGTACCCTTTTCAATTAATGAAATAGTACCGTGCTTAAGTTCTGCCGCTGCAAAACCTTCAGTTTGGATGTATGAAACTTCCTTCAACTTAAGAGCAGCTTCAAGAGCAACAGCATAGTCAATACCACGACCAATGTAGAATGCATTTCTTGATTTAATCAAGTAGTCATCTGCAAGCTTCTTGATCTTTTCCTTACCGTCAACGATTTGTTGGATGCCTTCTGCAGCCATTGCCAAATCTTGACGCAAGTCCCAATCCTTAGCATTTTCATTATTCAACTTTTCACCAAGAGCCTTAGCAAGAACAGCTTGTAAAGCAATCTGAGCGGTGTAAGCCTTAGTTGAAGCAACGGCAATTTCAGGGCCAGCACCCAAGAGCATTGTGTAAGTAGCTTCACGAGAAAGAGTTGAACCTTCTACGTTAGTCATAGTTAAGCTTGGAATGCCACGCTTGTTAACTTCCTTCAAAACAACACGTGAGTCAGCAGTTTCACCTGATTGAGTCAAGAAGATGAAGAATGGGTGCTTGCTCATCATTGGGAAGTGGTAGCCAGCTTCTGAAGCCAAACCAACTTCGGTTGGAATACCAGTGTAATGTTCAAAGAGAGTCTTACCAACTAAGCCTGCATGGTAACTAGTACCGGCAGCGAAGATGTATAAACGGTCTGCCTTAGAAATAGCATCAAGAATATCTTGATCAACCTTTGGTTCACCATTTTCATCAAGGTAGTTTTGTGACATGTGACGCATTACGCCAGGTTGTTCATCAATTTCCTTAAGCATGTAGAATTCGTAAGCACCCTTTGAAGCTGCGTTTGGATCAATGTTCAAAACGTGAGGTTCACGGTCAACTTTTTTACCATCAACAGTTTCAATAGTGTAAGAATCCTTAGTAATGTCACCAACATCCCCATCGTGCAAATCAACGAAAGTCTTAGTTTGGTCCATTACTGAAATAGCATCTGAAGCAATGATGTTAAAACCATCACCGATACCAAGCATCATTGGTGACTTGTTCTTAGCGATAAAGACATGATCTGGTTCAGTATTATCAACAAGCAAGAATGCGTATGAACCCTTAACAAGCTTCAAAGCTTCCTTAAATGCTGAAAAGCCATCTAAATTCTTGTCGCGTGCAATCTTACCGATTAATTGTACAACCACTTCAGTATCAGTATCTGAGTGGAAGTGTACGCCTTGTAAGTACTTTTCCTTCAATTCAGCGAAGTTTTCAATCACACCGTTGTGAACCAAGTAGAAACGCTTAGTTTCATCAAAGTGAGGGTGAGCATTGTCAACAGTTGGCTTACCGTGAGTAGCCCAACGGGTATGACCAATACCTACCAAACCTTGTTCATCTGGAGTCAACTTTTCTTTTAAGTTTGAAATACGGCCAACAGCCTTAGTCAAATATTCATTTCCATTTAAATCATTCAAGTAAATACCAGCTGAATCATAGCCACGGTATTCCAAATTTGTTAATCCGCTTAAAATAATTTCTCTTGCTGGTTTACCAACAACCCCAACAATTCCACACATAAATTTTTCTCCTTTGGTCTAGTTCGCTTTTTGACAGTGGACTAGTTTGATTTCATTGTTACAGTTGCAATAATATTCTTTTTTGCCAAAGCGGTCAAGTGATTATTATCGAAATTGGTATAATCGATTTTAGAGCAAAAAAACAGCGGTCAGTTTTAATATACTGATCGCCATTTTGTATGTGTAAATTTAAATTACTTAGTCTTAATATCCTTACCTTCAAAGCTGTCTCTCATCAATTGAGCAATTTGACTAATTAATGGAGCAACTGGGTTAGTTACAGTATTTTGGTCGCCGTAAGCTTCAACAGCTAATTGGTCAACCTTCTTATTGAATTCATTTTCATCAACACCGTAATCCTTGTATGCCATCTTGATACCAACTGATTGAGCTAAATCGATAATCTTTTGAACTAATTCTTCAATCAATTCAGCATCGCTTGAACCGGTCAAACCGATAGCTCTAGCAATTTCTGCGTAATCCTTGTCAGCACGGTAAACTGAGTAATGAGGCCACATAGCAAGCTTTTCTGGACGCTTAGCATTGAAGCGGATAACTTGTGGTAAAGCAATAGCATCGCTGACACCACTTGGAATATCAAAGGTTGAACCAACAGTGTGGGCAATTGAGTGTTCCAAGCCAAGGAATGCGTTTGAGTATGCCATACCAGCAATAGTAGCTGCATCGTGCATCTTCTTGCGAGCATCAAGATCACCATCATATGACTTCTTCAAGTTAGCGAAGATGATCTTAATAGCTTCAAGTGACCAACCACGAGTAAAGTCAGTAGCCATAGTTGAAACGTAACTTTCGATTGCGTGACCTAAAGCTTCAAAGCCTGACCAAGCAATCAAGCGTTTGGGCAATTTTTGTACGAATTGGTCATCAACAATAGAAACATCTGGGGTCAAAGCATAGTCACAAAGGGTGTGCTTAATACCAGTCTTAGCATCGCTAATGACAGCGATTGGTGAAACTTCTGAACCAGTACCTGAAGTGGTTGGAATACATACAAGTTGAACGCCGTTAATCTTTGGGAAGCGAACTACTCTTTTTCTGATATCCAAAAACTTTTGATAAGCTTCTTCAAACTTCATTTCTGGATTTTCGTAGAATAAACGCATTACCTTAGCAGCGTCCATGACTGAACCACCACCGATGGCGATGACAACGTCTGGTTTAAAGATGTTCATTCTGTGAACCCCATCTTTAATGACGTCGGTGCTTGGATCAAGCGTTACGGCCTTGAAGACTTCGTATTCTTTTTGACCACGACGCTTAGAAATAATGTCGGTAATTTCATCGGCAAAGCCTTGGTCAGCTACGCCTTCATCAGTAACGATGAAGAAACGGTTAACGTTTGGCATGTGACGTAAGTAGTTAGCTGCGTTGTGTTCGAAGTAGGTCTTAGAAGGAACCTTTACCCATTGCATGTTGTCACGACGCTTGGCAACAGTTTTAATGTTAAGCAAATCGCGAGCACCAATGTTGTGTGAGAAAGTGTTGGCACCATATGAACCAGTACCCAAGGTAAGTGATGGAAGCATGTTGTTGTAAAGGTCACCGATACCACCAAGAGCAGCTGGTGAGTTAACCAAGATACGGCATGCATCCATCTTCATTGAGAATTCTTTGATTACTTTTTGATCACTTGAGTGAAGTCCAGCAGTGTGACCACGACCACCGTAATCAAGCAATTCTGAACAAATTCTGAAAGCATCATCATGATCTTTAGCACGGTATAAAGTGAAGACTGGTGAAAGCTTTTCAGCTGAAAGTGGAAATTTTCTACCAACGCCCTTGTATTCAGCAACAATAACCTTGGTCTCCTTTGGTACATCAACGCCGCAGAGCTTAGCAATTTCATAAGCTGACTTGCCAGCTACAGGACCTGCAACAGTACCACGTCTTGGATCGATGAAGTGTTCTTCAAACTTCTTAATTTCTTCTTTGTTCAAGAAGTAGCAGCTCCACTTCTTGAATTCTTCCTTAACTCGGTCGTAGATTTCATCATCTACAACAACTGAGTTTTCAGAGGCACAAACCATACCGTTATCGAAGTTCTTTGACAAAACAATGTCGTAAACGGCACGGTCAATGTTAGCAGTCTTTTCAATGTAGGATGGGCCGTTACCAGGACCAACACCGATGGCCGGCTTACCTGATGAATATGCGGCCTTAACCATACCAGGACCACCTGTAGCTAAAATGGTTTGAACACCCGGGTTATTCATTAAATCAGTAGTAGCATCCAAACTTGGTTCTTCAATCCATTGAATTGCATCTTTTGGAGCACCCGCAGCAACGGCTGCAGCTTGAATGATCTTACCAGTTTCTACACAACACTTTTGAGCTTGTGGGTGGAAGCCGAAAATAATAGTATTTCTAGTCTTTAAAGCAAGCATAGCTTTGAAGATAACAGTTGAAGTTGGGTTAGTTACTGGAGTAACACCGGCAATAACACCTTTAGGTTCAGCAATCTTGGTTAAACCTAATTCCTTGTCTTCCTCAATTACGCCAACAGTCTTTTCGTGACGTAAACTATTCCAAATATTTTCACTAGCGTACATGTTCTTAGTAGTTTTGTCTTCTACTACACCACGCTTAGTTTCTTCAACAGCCATCTTAGCTAGTGGGTAAGCATTTTGTTCACCTGCAGTAGCAACTGCTTCACAGATCTTATCAACTTGTTCTTGTGTGAAGTTAGCCATTTCATCTAAAGCAACATGTGATCTTTTTACTAAATTATCAACCATGTCGTAAATTTGCTTTTTCTTCTCTTCCTCTGTTTGAGTCTCTTCTGGTTGTGTCTTAGCCATTATTTTATTACCTCTAAGATCTACTAATTCTTGTGAACTAATTTACAATGTCAACTATAGCACAATAAATTTAAAAGTAAACGCCATAATTTACGTAATTCACTAGTGAACAAGCATAAAAAATCACTCTATAATTTACTCTCAGACTAATGAAAGCGATTGCTGTTTTTACTAGTTTGTGAATTAACAAACATATTAATTTATATTATTTTTCTGAATTTTTTTAAAGCTTTCCTATAATCACTGGTGCTCGATTGCAAAAATGATAAAATATTAAGTACATGTGAGAAAACTGAGAATATGGGGGAAATATATGAGTGAGAAAAAATCAGAGACTAGTTCTGGATATAAAAGATCCCTAAGCAATGCTCACATTCAATTAATTGCTTTGGGAGGAACAATCGGAACCGGTCTTTTTCTAGGTGTCGGTGACAGTATTCATAGGGCCGGGCCTAGCGTTATCTTGATCTATATCATCGTCGGTATTTTTCTATTCCTGCTCATGCGTGCATTGGGCGAATTGATTATGTCCGACCTCAACAAGCATACTTACATTGATTTTATTGAACAATATCTGGGTAAAAACATCGGTTTTATCACTGGTTATCTATACTGGCTTAGTTGGATCACCTTAGGAATGGCAGAAACTACCGCCTTAGGTATTTATTTCAAATATTGGTTCCCAACTTTAAAGCCCTGGATACCTGGCATTATTACCATTGTTGCCTTATTAATCATTAATTTAATCTCGGCGCGTGTTTTTGGTAATTTGGAATTTAGTTTTGCTATTATCAAAATTATTACGATCGTCGCTTTCGTTTTATTGATTTTGTATCTATTAATTACAGGTGGCAAAACAAGTTTCGGGCCTGTAGCTTTTGCTAATTTAGATGATCATGGCGGATTTTTCGCTCGTGGTCCACACGGCTTTTTACAAGGATTCCAAATGGTAATATTCAGTTTTATTGGGGTTGAATTAATTGGTTTAACGGCAGCTGAAGCTCAAAATCCAGAAACCACATTAAAACGCGCAATCAATCAATTGCCAATCAGAATTATCCTATTCTACGTGATGGCGATTTTAGGAATTTTATTGGTTATTCCTTGGTCAAAAGTTTCAACTAACTCTAGTCCTTTTGTGCAAGCTTTAGGTGCAACCGGTATTCGCAATGCCAGTTCAATTATTAACTTCGTAGTAATTTCGGCAGCAGTCTCCTCCACTAATAGTTTTTTATACAGTGCTGGTCGACTTCTGTTCTCAGTTACTTTCCACGGCAAAGGCAAGTGGAATCAAACTTTTGGTCACCTATCCAGACGGCAGTTGCCACAAAATGCTTTAATTTTGTCAGCATTATTTATGGCCTGCGCACCACTGATTACCTTGATTATCGGCGATCAAGCCTTTAACTTTATTTCATCTACTTCAACAAGTATGTTCTTGATCATCTGGTGCTTAATGGTTTTGACTCACATTGCTTACAGAAGAAAAACACCTGAAAATAAGTTAAATGACTTCAAAATGCCTGGCTTCCCTTACGTTGATTATTTGATTCTATTGTTCTTCGTATTGATGATCATCTTACTTTTGATTTTACCAAGCTACCGCATCCCAATGATTTCAGCTATCGTTACTTTCATCATCTTGTACTTAATCTCCAAACTCTGGAGTGACAAAAAAGAAGCTTAAAAAAAGACGCGATAATGTTGCGTTTTTTATTCTTCTATTTTTTTGATAATTTTTGCAGGTACGCCAGCAACTACTGTGTTTTTCGGCACATCCTTAGTAACCACTGCTCTAGCGGCTATTACAGCATTTTCACCCACAATTACGCCTGGACAAATGGTAGCCCTGGCACCGATCCAGGCATTTTTCTTGATAAGTACTGGCTTTAATTCGAGTTCTTTTGTCCGCTTAGGTTTTAAACCGTGGTTAACGGAAAGAAGATATGCACCTGGTCCAATTGAAACATCGTCTTCAATGGCGATGCCACCTAAGTCAACCATCATCACATTGGAGTTAATAAAGACGCGTTCACCTATTTTGATGTTGTGGCCGTAATCCGTGTAAAATGGCAATCTAATTTCTGTACTCTCGGGGATTTTTTGTCCTGTGATTTCACTGATTAATTGCCGCGCTTCACATTCATAATGACGCTGCGCGTTCAAGTTCTGCAACAAGCGCTGATTTTGTTCGACAATTTGGCTCAGATCATTTATATGATCTGAGTTTTTTTATTTATTACACAATTTTTTAAAATATTAGTAGATTTATTAAATAATGAGTGTTATTATTGAAGCCGGAATTCAGGTAAGCTAATTCAGTTTTTAATTTGTGAAAGGAGGCGGCAATATGCAAACTAGAAAAAATGCTGTTTTATTAGCATTTATGATGATTTTGACTAGTTTACTATTGCTAGTAAGTTTATCTGCAAATATTACTCATGCTGCAGAAAAGGGGTCTACTTTAAACGGGCAGACACAGCAGTTTAATAAAGGTGAAGGAAAGCCCGATTCGAAAGATTCGAAATCTGATTCAGAAAAAGCTACTCCAAGTAAAGGAACTAATTCTGAAGATAATTCTACTACTCAATCAGATCACACGGCCAATGTAACGATTAATAAAATCGCTTCTGATACCCAGAAACAATTGGCCGGTGCTCATCTTCAAATTTGGGAGAATGGCAAGCTAGTACAAGACTTTACTACTACTGGTGAAGCAAGTGTGTTCAATCTACCTAAAGGGGAATATACACTTAAAGAAGTATCAGCTCCTGAAGGATATGATGTAGCAAAAGCACAGCCATTTACGGTTGCTGATGAAAATATTACTACTACTATTGGTACTACTGTCAGAGCTGGTACAGGTGATAAAGGTAATAAGATTTATATCCCTGATTCTAGTAATGAAGAAATTGTTATCTATGGTCCAAATGGTCAAAATGATGGAAAGTTAGGATATTGTTTCAATGCTACAAAACTTCCTCCTGATACTCCAAAATATTTTGACAATGGGGTTTCCTATAGTAGAACAAGCATCCAAGATGGCTCTTCAGTTAATGGATACATGAGAACACCACGTAAGTCAACAGATAAAGATAGCTTAGATGCTATTAAAACTATTATTTGGAATGGTTTTGGACAAAATCCAGATAATGTTCAAAAGAAATATGGCTTAACAAATGATGAATTGTACCGGATTACCCAGCGTGCCATTTGGTACTATACTGATTCAGGTCCACTTGATTTAGGGTCTACTGATGAACTTAAACTTGTCAGACATGTTAACGATGAAGTATTGCAAAATGCTTTAAACGATATTATTAAACCAGATCCAAATAGTCCAATTCCTAGTGGAATGGCAATAGATTTCTTTACTCCAGATAATACTGATTACCAAAATGTTTTGGCTGCTTCATTTACTTCAACTCAGACTAAGGCTGGTAAGCCGGTTCCAGTTACATTAGTAGATCCTAAACATGAAGATACAAAGCCAAACAAGCCATCTACTCCTGAAGTAGAAAAGCCAAACAAGCCATCTACTCCTGAAGTAGTACAACCTAAGGCAAACAAGCCAACTACTCCTGAAGTAGTACAACCTAAGGCAACTACTCCAACTACTCCTGAAGTAGAACAACCTAAGGCAAACACTCCAACTACTGAAGAAGTAGTACAACCTAAAGCAACTGAACAGCCATCTGACAAGAAAGCAAAAGTTAACTACCAAAAAGCAGTTTACAAGGCTAATAATTCACAAAAGATGCCAAAGGCAACTTCAGTTGTTTATACAGCTAACAACTCAGAAGCTTTACCAAAGACCGGTGCAAAGCAAAGTGCACTTATTGTATTAATTGGTCTTGGTATGGTAGTTTTAAGTGGTTTTTTATACAAAAAAGAATTCTAATTAATTAGAAAAAGATTCAATTATTTGAATTGAATTTTTTTCAAAACAATGAATAATAGTTAAATTAAAAGGCTCTCTATCAAATGTTGTTGATAGAAGTCAAATATAATTTAGAAAAAGCATTAAGCTATTATCAAATAGCTTGATGCTTTTTCTTTTAGAATCGCATCTTTTTCTTCTAATTTGATTCTTGTTACTAAATGATAAAAGTTGGAATAGCCATAAGCAGTTCATTCAATTTGCTTTATTTTGCGGTTAGTACCTTCAAGGCGCCATTTGATTCAGTAAATCTAGCAGCGTTAAGCAAATCATAAAGACAACGTTTAAAGATTTTTAACGTAATGTTCATTTGATAACCTATAGTATCTTTACAGTTGAGAAGTTTTCTTAGATCAGAAACATTTTTATTTATTAGGGCTTTACTAATATCTTGTAAAAGATTGTAGGTATTCTCTAATTCTTCACTTAGCGCTAGTCCATCAGTCACAATTTGTTCCTGAGTTAGTGTATCTTTAAGGTGCCAGTCATAATGTGGTTTCGTCTTTTCAAGATCATCAAAGGGCTTTAAATATAGTTTCCAATAATATTTAAGCAAGTTATATTCACGTGATCCTTTATGGTACTTCTTCATAACATGAATACGACATGAGTTAAATGAACGGTTAAGCATTTGAATGATGTGAAAACGATCAAAAATGATCTGAGCATTAGGAAATAGTTCTCTGGCCATTATGTCATAGTAGTAGTAATTAAGATCCATCGTAACGGTTTTAACCTTCCTACGAATAGTAATTGGAAAGTGCTTAAAATACTTAAGAATATCCTTTTTAAATCTATTAGGTAAGATTTTGAGCACATGGTAAGACTGACCATCAAGGGCAATAAAGTGAAGCTGACGACCCACACCTTTGAATTCATCAAAAGCTAAGTGTTCAGGTAGCCAGTCATAATCTTGGGTAGAAGTAGTCTGATATTTTTCAAGCATTCGTTGAACAGTACAAGTTGAAACTGAGTTTTGGATGGCAATAGTTTTCATTGACATGTCTTCAGTTAAAGCATAAATAATCTTTCTTTTCACTGGATTTGAGATATGACAATACTTATTTACTAAATTAGTTTCAGCCATAGAATTATGATGACAGTCTTGGCAAATAATTCTTTCTTTGGCTATTGGTAGACTAGCATCTAAAGCAAGATAACGAACATTAGAATAAGAATGGCCATTGTGCCAAATATGATCAGAGCCACAAACAAGACAATGATCAAGATGAAGGACAGCATGATAGAATTTGGCCTCACGTCCACGATATTTCCCTAATGAAGTATCAAGGAATTCTAAATTATCTGCTTCAATATTAAGAGTAAATTTAATATAGTTATTGAGAGAAGTCATAAGCAATCACCTTAATTTCTAAAGAGTAGTATCAAAGGATATTAATGTAAGAGGCCTATGGCTTCTTTTTTTGTGCAAAAAAATCCTATTGATAGAATATCATAGAAATCTATCAACAGGATTTATCATAGAACCGACAAATTCTTGAATAAGTTCTTTATCTTGGGTCTTCATAATCTGCTACTCCTTTTCTTGCTCATTTTTAGTTTAAAAGATAAAGTAAGTAATGTAAAAAACTTATTAAGTATCACGTATAATAACTTTTATTTATGGTGAAAATATGGAATTAAGAGTTTTAAATTATTTCGTTGCCACAGCGCAAGAGTTAAACATGACGAAAGCGTCACAGAAATTATTAGTTTCTCAGCCTGCTTTATCACGCCAGATTGCGGATTTGGAAGACGAATTAGGGGTCAAGTTATTCAACCGCCAACCACGCCATTTAACTCTGACACCTTCAGGACAATATTTATTAGAGCAAGCAAAAGAAATTTTAGCTTTAACTGCCAAAACTAAGAGCAACCTGCAATCATCAGCTGTAATCAGTGGTGATTTAACTATTGCTGCCGGCGAAAGTGTTGGGATGCAAAGACTGATGAATATTGTAAGTAACATTATTCAGGACTACCCTACAGTTAAAATTCATATTCTAAGTGGTGACTATGAATTCGCTGAAAAGAAGTTAAACATCGGTACAGTCGATTTTGCGGCTATCATTGGTAATGTTAACCTTTCAAACTATGCTTCCATTCAATTGCCAGAACGAGACGTATGGGGCGTATTAATGACTAAGAATGATCCTTTAGCTAAAAAGAAGGCAATTACCCCAGCGAATCTGGTTGGCAGAACCGTCTTAAATTCTCAACAGGCTGACACGATGCACTATTTCGATAATTGGCTTGGCAATTACAAAGACGACGTCAATTTCATCGGAACGGTCAACCTAAGCTTTAACGGAACTTTACTAGTTAAAAACAATGCGGCTATGATGTTAACACTAGATAAAATTGCTAATACGTCTAGCGAATCAGGTTTAACATTTAGGCCAATATCGCCAGCTTTAAGTGAACCAATCACGGTTATCTGGAAACATGAGACTAACTTATCACCCGTTGCCGAATTATTCTTAAATAGATTGCAAGCTTCTATTGCTGGTGACTAAAAAAATCCCAAGGCCATTCGACCTTGGGATTTTTAGTTTGCTTTATTTTTTCTTACGAGTAAAACGTTGCTTAATTTGTTGCCACATACTTAATGCTTTACGCATATGGTCAGCAGGTACGTATTTTCTTATTGCACGCAATACCTTTTTAGGATCACGCGCAGCGAAGATAAATTTACCATTAGATTTAGTTCTAATTTCAAAACGTGGAATATAACGTCCATTAAAATGAACATCCGCAACTACATAAGTTACTTCTTTCCATGGAATTTGAACATAGTCTTCAACATTTCGCTCATTATAAAATTCAAAAGCTTTATCGCCGATCATAATTTTTCCATAGGATGCAATACCTCTAAACCAGGTACCATCAACGGTTAGATCGACTCTTGTGTTAATTGATTTAGCCATTTTTTATTAAAGAATGCCCCATACGTGGAATAGAACACCGATAACGAAGATACCAATGATGATCCAGATTGGTGAAACCTTCTTCTTCAATAACCACATACAGAAGAATGTCAAAAGAAGACCAGCTAAACCTGGAATCAATGAGTCCAAGTTGTCTTGCAAAGTAGTAACTTTAGTACCGCTCAAAGACTTACCATTACCCATGTTCCATTGAGTAAGAACTTCTCTAATACCTTTGGCACCTGCTGGAATCTTATCCCATTCAATGTAACCACCCTTTTGGATAGGGGTTTGAGAAACAATTGGAGTAAACTTGATATTTACCCAACGTTCAATCAAGGCACCCAAGACGAACATACCCATCATTGAAGCACCACGGGTAACTTTTTGAAGCATACCACCTGACATGTCGTTAGTGATAGCTGAACCAGCCTTGTAACCAAATTCTTGTGTGTACCATAAGAAGGCAATTCTGATGATGTTCCAGATAACGAAGAACAAGATAGGTCCCATGATATTACCTGAAATGGCCATTGATGCACCTAAGGCACCAACAATTGGACGAACAGTGTACCAGAATACAGGGTCACCAACACCGGCCAAAGGTCCCATCATACCAACCTTAACACCTTGGATAGCGTCGTCCGTAACAGGAGCACCGTTAGCTTTATCTTCTTCCAAAGCCAAGGTAACACCAAGAACTGGTGAAGCTAAGTATGGGTGAGTGTTAAAGAATACTAAGTGTCTTTGTAAAGCGGCAGACAAATCTTTCTTGTCTGGGTATAACTTTCTCAATGCTGGAATCATTGAGTATGCGTAACCACCGTTCTGCATTCTTTCATAGTTCCATGAACCTTGAAGGAATTGTGAGTGCCACATAACGTTAAAACGGTCACGTTTGGTTAATTTAATTTTCTTATCAGCCATTATTTAAATCCTCCTCTATGCGTTCATTTTAATAATCATCAATGATATCGCCGAGTGGATCGCCGGTACCGGTATCGCCAGAGTTGTTTGAACCTGAGCCGTTGCCACCCTTAGCTTCAAGAGCTAAGTACATCAAAGCCATTGAAAGACCGATAGCACCAAGGGCGATCAAAGTTAAGTCCTTGATAGCAGCTAAAGCGAAACCAATTGCGAAGAATGGCCATACTTCTTTACTTGCCATCATGTTGATAACCATAGCGTAACCTACAGCAACAACCATACCACCACCGATGGTCATACCAGCTGATAACCATTGAGGCATCATTGCAAGCCAACCTCTAACAGTGCTTGCTGGGATAGCCAAAAGCAATGCGGCTGGGATAGCGATTCTCAAACCTTGCAAACATACAGCAATCCATTGCCATACGTTGATCATACGCCAGTTACCCTTCTTAGCTTGTGCATCCATGATGTGAACGATAGCAGTTGAGATAGTACGTACGATCATAGTTAAGAACAAACCAGCAACAGCCAAAGGAATAGCGATACCAGTAGCAGTACCGATACCAGCAGTACCTTGACCACCTTCAACCAAGATAATAGCTGAAGCTACTGAAGCCAAAGCGGCATCTGGTGCAACAGCAGCACCAATGTTTGCCCAACCTAAGGCGATCATTTGTAATTGACCACCCAAAATAACACCTAAGTCCAGGTGACCGGTAACTAAACCGATCAAAGTACATGCAACTAATGGTTGGTGGAATTGCCATTCATCCAAGATACCTTCCATACCTGCAAGAAAGGCAACACCCACTACCAAAATCATTTGTATAGCGTTCATTTATTTACTCCTAATTAATTATTTCTTTTGTTCGTCAAGTAAGGTTTGAGCCTTCTTCAAGATAGAATCCATGTTACCTGGAGCATCTGAAGGAACCTTTCTAACATCAAACTTAACGCCCATCTTTTCAAGTTCACGGAAAGTATCAACGTCTTCTTGGTTCATTGACAATACGTTGTTGGCGTTAACGTCGCCTTCCTTGTATGACATTGAACCAACGTTGATATCCTTAAGATTAATACCGCCCTTGATAGCTCTCAAAACATCTTCTGGATTTTCAAACAAAAGAAGTGCGTGTGTGTTACCAAATCTTGGATCCTTTGCGATTTCTTCCATCTTCTTAAGTGGAACAGTGTGAGCTTTAACACCTGCAGGTGCAGCTTCACGAATCATACTCTTACGCAAGTCATCCTTAGCGACACTGTCTGAAACAACAATTACTCGATCTGGCTTCATTGCTGGAATCCAACCAGTAGCAACCTGACCGTGAAGTAAACGTGAGTCGATTCTTGCCAAAACGTACTTAATGTGACCGTCACCAATTACAGTACCTTCTGGAATTGACTTCTTACTGCCCTTAGCTGAGCCCTTGTCAGCGGCTGCTGCAGGAGCAGCGGTCTTTGGCATTAAGTCAGATGGCTTAGTCTTGATACCATCCTTAGCAGGTTCAACTACCTTTGTAGCGATTTGACGTGCAGTAGCATTAGCATCCATCATTCTTTCAGTTAATGCTTGTACAACCATTGGTAAATTCATACCAGCTACAATTGCCCATTTATCATGCTTTTCAGCAAGACCATTTGCTTGGTTAAATGGTGTACCACCCCACAGGTCAACCAAGAATAGAACTTCATCTTGGTTTTCAAATGAAGCAATTGCTTTTTCCATTTTGCCACGAATGTCATCTGGGCCTTCACTAGGCTTTAAGATAACATGAGCAAAATCTTTTTGTTCACCGAAAAGCATTTGCGCAGATTGTGCAATACCATCGGCAAAACCACCATGGCTGGCTAAAACAATTCCTACCATGTAATTTCCTCCTCTAGATCAAAAAAATGAATCCGCTTTTATTATACGATAAATGCTTTCTTTTACAAAGGAATTTTCGAAAATAATTTCAGTTAGAGAAAATAATTTCCAATTTCTAAACTCCCTGTCCCGCTAGCTAAGTGGAAAAATAAAAAGCAATTTGACATTACTGCAAATTTGCTTTTAGGTGAATTTTATTTCTAAAAAATTAATCAACCGCGACAAAATATTTTACTTCTGCGGCGAAATTCTGTTTCATAACAGAATCATAGTAACCAACTTCCATTAGTTCATCCCCACCATAAATTTGACCCGTATTTTCATCACGGTAATCGAGATCAGGATTTAAGCCATATAACTTTGTCTGAGTAAATACCGGCTGAATCTGCGACATAATATTGAAATTCATTACTAAAACTTCTTTTTGATCTTTAGAAACGAAGTTCCATGCTGCCTGATTGCTGCTAAATGGTGATTTCAAGCGATAAAAATCGCAGAATTGAATTAAATGACGCAATTTTTTATAATCATTAATTTCTTTCTCTATCTCTAAAGAATCCTCAGATGATAACTTGGTCAAATCCAATTCATAACCTAAATCACCACTCATCGCAACGGCATAACGCGTTGCAAGTGAAGTATAACGACCATTTTGTTCATTAGGACTCACAGATACATGAGCACCCATCATATTAACCGGATAAACCAAGCTGGTACCATATTGAATTTTCATTCGATCAACCGCATCTGTATCATCGCTCGTCCAAATCTGAGGCATGTAATAGGCCATGCCTGCATCAAAACAGCCACCGCCACTAGAGCAAGCTTCAAATAAAATATCGGGATAAGCAGACACCAATTTTTCCATCAAATCATATAGACCTAAAACATAACGGTGATAGACTTCTCCTTGTTGATCAGCAGGTAAATCAGCCTCATAAATGTCGGTTCATATCCCATTTAATATAATCAATTTTCACGGTATCTAATATCTGTTTTATTTGGTGATAAATATTATCGCGGACTTCTTTTCTGCCCAGATCTAAAACAAATTGTCTTCTAGAAGGAGTAGGCTCACGCCCTGGCACATGCATCAGATAATCTGGGTGATTGCGATAAAGTTCCGAATCAATAGAAATCATTTCGGGTTCAAGCCATAATCCAAATTTCAGCCCTTGACTATGAACATATTTAGCTAAATGCGCCAAGCCATGAGGAAATTTTTTGCCATAAGTAAACCAGTCTCCTAACGAGGAATGATCATCATCACGATGACCAAACCAGCCATCATCTAACACGAACATCTCTATTCCTAATTTCTTAGCTTTATCAACTAGTGGCAACAACTTTTCTTCATTAAAATCAAAATACGTTGCTTCCCAATTATTGACTAAGATAGGACGCTCTACATCTTTATAACGGCTCCGGATAATATGTTTTTTAATAAAATGATGAAAAGTTTGACTCATCTAATTTAAGCCTTGATCAGAATAAGTTAACACGACTTCTGGGGTTTGAATATTGCAATCCTGGTTGGAGTTATGGACCAAAAAGACGAGAATATCATTTTGTTAAAGAAGGCAAAGGGACTTTAACAATCGAAGGACACACTTTTCATATTCATAAAAATCAATGTTTTATTGTTCCTGCTGGAGAAGTCTCTCTTTATGCAGCAGACAAGAAAGATCCGTGGAAATATTCTTGGATTAGCTTTTTAGGAATAGAGTCAGGGCGATATGTTCAACAATTAATAAGCAATAAGAATTTTGTAATTGATATTAAAAATGTTGCAAACTATGAACAACAAATCCGAAGAATTATTTCCCTCAAGCACAATTCACTAGCCTCTGCTTTAAAAATGACTGGTATAACTTACCAATTATTTGGCAATTTAATTGAAGAAGTTAATGATTTCGAAAATGTAAAATCAACAAATTCACTAGCTACTAGAGCTAAGCGCTACATGGATTTAAATTACTATGATTCTATTAAAATTAAAGATATCGCTGATTTTCTAAATGTTAATGTAAATTATCTAAGTTCTGCTTTTAAGGTAAGCTTCGTACTAATTATCTAAATGCCAAATTTTTCATGCTCGATCAAGAAATGAGATTCTTTCTCAAGCGGTTTAAGCAGATAATTCAGCTTAACCTTCCCTAAAACTTCTTAGTGGCTCATTCATTACGACTAGCATCCTATCTCAGACAAAGCGGTCAGTACCCAATATTTACTCAAGTTGACCTCATTGGATTTTATTAAGATAAGATCTTAATAAGAAGGGGGCAAGCAAAAAAGAGGAGACCAAGCGTTCATGATCTCCCCTTTTTTCATCCTTTCCTCTTAAACAAAAAAGAAGGAAGCTAGGCTTCCTTCTCTCTCCTTACTCCGGCTGTCAGACTCGAACTGACGACATCTTGATTAACAGTCAAGCGCTCTACCAACTGAGCTAAGCCGGAATATTAAAAAAGAGCACGGCAGCTTCCTTTCCTCGCAGGCAGTTGCCCACCAACTACTTTCGGCGTTAAGAAGCTTAACTTCTGTGTTCGGCATGGGAACAGGTGTATCCTTCTTGCTTTCGCCACCGTACTCTTTTG
>SKEH01000293.1_pt1 | contig 32988 bp, 37 predicted proteins | sample 4826571 | NCBI WGS metagenome assembly SKEH01 (sample SAMN11008814, study PRJNA524170) | human gut metagenome | biome: Human fecal sample; material: Feces; isolation source: fecal sample from pouch patient p29 | host: Homo sapiens | place: Israel: Tel-Aviv | collected 2016-09-14 | reverse complement strand
ATTTATATGAGTACTAAGCGCACCTTATTCCATCGTGATAAAAATATTTTGACTAACTATTTCCTTGACCCTCTCAAAGAGAACTAGATCATGAGCACGTTGGTTGTAAATAGCCTGAAAAACGTGACGGATCAACCATCACTAAACCCCTTATAGAAATCATGCTCGTTGAATGAAGTAGAATATAAAAAAGTATGTGGGAAAAATCTAAAAATCAGTTTCGCTACAGACTCTCGAATAAACAAGTCAGGTTTTTCGGAAATTTTAAAAAAAGAACGTGGAACAAAAGTAAGAAACACTTTTGTTCCACGTTCTTTAAAAACGCATAAACGGTGGGAGCGGCAAAGCCTTGATAGATACGTTTTAATTCAATATCAAACTAGGGTCTGCATTCAATCGATAGTCTGCAAAATGTTTCTTTTGTAATTCGACATGTGCAGCTGCTCCGATCATTGCTGCATTATCCCCACAAAGTCTTAATGGTGGGATACATAATTCTATCTCTGGTAAGGTTTCAGTTAGCGTTTGTTCAAGTGTTTCTCGTAACCCCTGATTAGAGGCTACTCCTCCAGCGACGATTAGTTGCTTCACAGGGTACTCTTGACAGGCTCGAATCGTTTTGTTTACCAAAACGTCGATCACACTTGCCTGAAAACTGGCAGCTAAATCATTTTTATCAAGTTTTTCACCACGTTGTTCTGCATTGTGCACAAGATTGATAAATGCGCTTTTTAACCCACTAAAACTGAAATCATAGTTATTTTCATGGATCATTGCTCGTGGAAAGTGATACGCATCTTGACCTTGGTGGGCTAGTTGATCGATTTCCTTGCCGCTTGGATAACTCAAGCCTAAGACACGACCTACTTTATCATACGCTTCACCAGCTGCATCATCTCTCGTTTCTCCAATGATTTCGTAGTCGCCATCTTCTTGCATGTAAACTAGTTCTGTATGTCCACCACTGACTAGTAACGCAAGTAATGGAAATTTAAATGGTTTTTCGAACCGAGCAGCATAGATATGACCTGCCATATGGTTGACAGGGATCAACGGCAAATGATTTGCCCAAGCAAATGCCTTAGCAGCAGAAATTCCAATCAATAACGAACCGACTAGACCTGGTCCATACGTAACTGCTACAGCACTTAACTCTTCAACTGTGACTTTCGCTTCTGTCATTGCTTCTTCAATACATAAAGTGATCTGTTCTACATGATGACGGCTTGCAACTTCAGGTACGACACCGCCAAACCGCTTATGGCTGTTTATTTGTGAGGCAACAATATTCGATAAGATCTCGTTTCCGTTCCTTACGATCGCTACGCTCGTTTCATCACAACTTGATTCAACTGCCAGAATCAATTCTTCATTCATTTTATCGTCTCCGTTTTTAACTTTGTACTCATAATAATCGCATCTTCTACCGGATTGTGGTAATAAGATTTTCGTTTACCTAACATCCGAAACTTCTCTGATTCATAAAGTTTTCGGGCGGGTGTATTGGATAGTCTTACTTCTAAAAAGACTGTATACGTGCCCGCTTTTTTCTCTTCAGCCAATAAAAATCTTAACAGAGTTCGCGCACAACCTCTATGTTGCATCGCTTTTGCCACTGCGATATTTGTGATTTCCGTCTCATCCATTACGTTAGAATAACTTAGAAACCCTTGAATTGTCGAATGTTCGACTAATATACAATAATCAGTATGCGGCTGAAGGATATCTGCTAAAAACTGACTCTTCGTCCAAGGCGACCCATATTCATAAGCTTCTTCGCAAAGGGTCCATAAACATTCCGCCAACTCTTCTGGTTTAAACTTATTTTTTTTATAAATCACTAGTTTCACTCATTTTCTAAAAATTTTACCATGTCTAAAGCGTCTTCGTTCGTTTGAGTATAGTAGCCTTTTCTTACTTTACGTGATTGGAACCCTAATTTTCGATAGAGTCTTTGCGCATCCTGATTACTGATCCTGACTTCTAAAGAAAGAGTCTCACAGCGATTCATTATAGCAAAATCTTCTATTTCGTCAATCAGTTTCGTTCCAAGATTTTTTCGTTGATAAGTTGGGATAACAGCAATATTCGTGATATGGCAATCAAACCCAAAGATTCTTGCACCAATAAAGCCTATAAGTTCGTTTCCCTGAAACACTCCCAGATATAGATTTAAAAAAGGCGATTTCATTTCTGATAAAAAAGCACTTTTTGTCCAAGGCAGCTCTCCGTCATATACAGCACGTTCAACCGCTAATAAATCTTTCACATCATTCGGATTCAATTCTTTGAACTGATAGGCTTGTCCTTTTATTTCTACAGTTTTCGTTGAGAAACTCTTTTTTTCGTAGAACAAACTTCTGGCATATGCTTTAAATTTTTTCAACATAACTTTCTTCTCCGGGACTATGAGTCTCTAACCATTTTTCTTCTGCTTCCACTTTCTTTAAGTAGCGCGGTAAAAAGTTTTGGATATCTTCAACAGGATCATCAGCGGCACCCATTTTAGCTATAGTCGCTCCATTAGGTATGTTCCATTCCGCAAGGCGATTGATTGTTGCTTCTGGTAAGTTTTCAGCAATCTCTGCAGAGAACTTTTGGCAGTCTTCCCCGACAAACAAAATAGATTCATTCGATCCTTTTAAATGGTCAAACAGCTCTGCTAGCGAGATATGAGTATCTGCTAACACTGTTTCAAGATCCCCATTCTTTTGACGATAGATTGCACTATAGACATTTTTTCTTCTTGCGTCGAAAATAGGCACGATAAGCCCTTCAATTCCGCTACAATTTGTTGCAATAGCCTTCAAACTTGATACGCCGACTAATTCTTTCTTTAATGTATATGCTAATGTCTTAGCTGTAGTCACACCGATCCGCAATCCTGTGTAGGAGCCAGGTCCTGCCGAAACAACGATCCGATCAACTGCATCGGGTGTCAATTGGATTGCTGAAAACAATTGATCAATAGTTGGCATCAAGCTGATACTATGATTCTTTTTTACATTGATTTGTACTTGACCCAAAATGTGATTATCATCGATCACTCCAACTGCTAAAGTTTGATTGGCTGTATCTATTCCTAATGTAATCATTTATTTATTCCTTTCTACTTACTACTGTCGTTTTATATTGTAGCATACTTCTAGCAAAGAAAAGAAAAAAGAATTTCAGCAAAAAAGAAAAAAAGTTGTAACAAATACACAACTCTTTTCCTTATTTATACTTATTCTATTACTTACTGATTGGGTTCGTTGATCCTCGCAAGATGAGATCCGTTCCGACAATTATCTTTCTTGAAACAGGAGATTTTTCATTCATCCCTTGAACCAGTGTTTCAACTGCAAGCTCTCCCATCCATTCTGTATAGACCTTCACCGTTGAAAGTGGCGGAGAAACATATTTTGCTACACTGACATCATTAAAACCGATCAGCGAAATATCTTGTGGAACTCTATAATTTTTTTCCGTAATAGCTTTTAATGCACCGATAGCTAATGCATCATTTGCCGCAAACAGCGCAGTTGGAACTTTCTGATGATTTTCTAAATGTTCCTTCATCACTTGGTACCCGGATTCTACGGAAAAATCTGCTTCGATAATTGTCCCCTGCAATCCCTCTGCAGCGATAAGCTGTTTGAATGCACTGCTCCTCGGATCACTGACTCTTTGGCGGCTCTTTTTTGTATACTCTTTGCCAGCAAGCATCGTGATCTCTCTTGCCCCTTGATTTTTGAAATAATCAATGATCTTTTTAATACTTGAAGAGAAATCAACGATCAAAGAATTGATACCGTGATTGGTCCCATCTGAATCAACTAAGAGAAGGTTCGCTTGTGATTTTTTCAATTCCACTAATTGATGTGTATCGAACTTACCTAAAGCAATTGTTCCATCTGCTGGCTTCTCACTTACCGAATCCCACGTTTCTTTTAGTAGCGCAATATTCAACTCTTCCGCTTTCTTCTCAATCCCCAGACGGATCGCAAGATAATACAGATCTTCTAATTCTTCCTGATCATTGTACCATTGGATCAGACGCACAGTTTGTTTGCTTGCAGAACCATTTCTAAGATGCTTCGTATAATTCAAACTTTCTGCGACCTCAAAAATTTTTTTCTTTGTCTCTAAAGCAACTGACAGCTCGCTATCATAGTTAAGAACTCTCGAAACGGTAGCAGGAGAAACACCTGCCAACCGAGCAATATCTTTAATTGTTGCCACTGTCTCTCCCGCCTCTCCGTTTTCCATCCATTTTCTTATAACCCTGCAGTAAAGCGTTCAAAAGCAGCTTGTCCTTCTTCATCACGTTTGAAAACACCCGCGTCTTCTAATACACGTGCAAAAACTTTTCCTACTGCTTCAAAGACGATATTGTCCACTGATTTCTCAGTCAATTCTGGGTGTTCAGCTTTGAGCTGATCCGCCCATTCCACATGATAATCCGCAATATGATGGTCTTTTCCTAATAGATAATTTTTAACCTCTGCTAATTCTGGTTTTAAGCGTGGCGGTAAAACTGCTAGCCCCATGACTTCGATTAAGCCAATGTTTTCTTTCTTGATATGTTGGATATCCCGATGCGGATGGAAGATCCCTTCTGGATGTTCTTCTGACGTATTATTGTCACGTAACACTAAATCAAGTTCATAATAGTTATCCCGTTTTCTTGCTATCGGTGTAATCGTATGGTGTGGTGTTCCATCTGGAGAAAATGCATTGACTTCTACTGCTGGATCAGAATAGTTCTTCCATTTTCCCAACACGCTTGTAGCCGCTTCGACTAATACATGTCGATCTGTCGCTTGTAAACGGATCACAGACATCGGCCACTTGACGATTCCAGCAATTACTTGCGGATAATCAGATAATTTGATCAATTTTTCTATTGGCGCTTTTGCCATTGGAAATTCATGACGTCCTGCTTGATAGTGATCGTGAGATAAGATCGATCCCCCTACGATCGGTAAATCAGCGTTTGAACCAACAAAATAGTGTGGCAAGACTTCGGTAATCTTCAGTAAACGAGCGAAAGCCTCCTTCGTGATTCTCATTGGCCGATGTTCTTCTGAAAGAATGATCGAATGCTCATTGTAGTAAGCATAAGGTGAGTATTGAAATCCCCAACTTTCGCCATCCAAGTTCATACGAATGATCCGATGATTCGTCCGCGCTGGATAATTCAAGCGCCCCTTGTATCCTTCGTTTTCCATACACAGCATACATTTAGGGTAATCAACTTTCGCAGCTTGTCTTTCAGCTGCAATTTGTTTGGGATCTTTCTCAGGTTTCGATAAATTGATCGTGATTTCCAGCTCGCCATAATCTGATGGGTAGGTATATTGGATATTTTTTGCGATAGCTCGGGTCTTGATGTAGTCATTTCGCTTGCTCAAATCAAAGAAATAGTTCGTTGCCTCTTCAGGGTCGTTGGCATAATGTTGCGCAAAAAATGCATTGACTACAGAAGGTGGAGGAGTCAAAAAGTCCATCAGTTGTGCTTCGAAAATTTCTTTTTCCGCTGTTAAGTCAGAAACTATTCCATTTTTTTGTGCTTGCTCGACTAAACGATCCAATAAATCCACTGAACCCTCATTGACGGAACGGACTTGGTACACATCCATTGCCTCTTCGCCGATCATGCCGTTGATCCTATTTTGTAGATAGATCCGGTCCATCTCCATCCATCCACCCGCTTCGATCGCTAACGTAGTAAAATCGCAAATCGTTTGACTGATTGTCATCTTTCCTCTACTCCTCGTAACCATTAGGATGGCTGACATGCCAATCCCAAGCAGTTTTAATAATTTCTTTCACGTCTGTAAATTTCGGCTGCCAACCTAAAATCGCTTGTGCTTTTGCACTTGAAGCGACTAATCGACTTGGGTCGCCTGCTCGTCGAGGAGCAATTTTTGCTGGAATTTCTTTTCCTGTCACTTCTCGAGCTGCTTCAAGCATCTCTTGCACTGAATAGCCTTGATTACTTCCTAGATTGAAGAAGTTGCTTTCGTTACCGGCTTTTAGATATTCTAAAGCTAAGATGTGTGCGGCAATCAGATCTTCTACTTGTACATAATCTCTGACGCATGTCCCATCTGGTGTATCATAGTCATCCCCATAAATAGCTAATGCTTCACGTTGACCTAACGCTACTTGCAAGATGATTGGAACTAAATGGGTTTCTGGTGTATGATCTTCTCCTATAGAGGCATCCGATTTAGCACCAGCCACATTGAAGTAGCGTAAAGCGACATACCGCATTCCATAGGCATTATCACACCACTTCATCATTTTTTCCATCATCAGTTTGCTTTCACCATAAGGATTTTTAGGATTCGTTGGGGTACTTTCTGTAATCGGGAATTCTTTTGGCTCGCCATAGGTTGCAGCAGTCGAAGAGAATACGATATTTTTAACATCAAATTCATGCATGACTTCCAATAACACTTGCATACCATAGACATTGTTGTTGAAATATTTTAACGGTTTTTCGACTGACTCACCTACTAATGAACTAGCAGCAAAATGAAGAACTCCTTCAATCGTTTCTTTTTCAAAAACAGATTTCAAAAAAGTTTTGTCGCGAATATCGCCTTCATAAAAACGTGCATCTGGATGGACTGCTGCTTTGTGACCAGTCAATAAATTATCCACCACGATTACTTCATAGCCTTTATTGATTAATTGATCCACAGCATGGGAACCAATATAACCTGCACCACCTAAAACTAAAATTGACATATGCCCACTCCTTTTTTCTTCTTTTTAATCAAACATTTACTTCTTGAAGAGCGTGGGACAAAAGTAAGAAACACTTTTGTCTCATTCTTCAAAAACGAATAAACGGTGGGAGCAGAAGCAACTCCTTCTTAAAAAAGCCGAAATCCACAAAAATTTGAAAAGCACTTTTCGTTAATTTCTTCTTATTTCTCGGAGTTAAACACTTCTGTCCCAGCCTTTTGTAAAATGCTTTCTTTTTATTTAGTAAATTTATAATAAAACATTTAGTAAATTTTTTCAACAATTAATTGCAAAGGTTTTCAGTTTTTAGACCTCAGACTGGTCTTTTTTTCCATTTTGTTCCATAATAGAGGTAACAACTAATAAACGAGGTGTTTGAGATGAAAAAATTTGTATCAGGTATTTTAGTAGGTAGTCTGGCAACAGCCGCTGCAGTTGCTGGTTTAGTCGCTTCAGTCAAAAAAACAGTCATTGATCCAATCGATGAGAAGGAAGCATTGATCGAAGAAAATCGAAAAAAAGCAATGCGTAAACGTGTTTCTCGCTAATTTTGCTTTAAGAAAAGACCTAAGAGACGCCCTTTCTTAAAAGAGTCGTACTTTTAGGTCTTTTTTTATATCCTTTTACTCTGCAATATATGTTGTGCGATTTGGTCGATTTGTCTTAAATTCCAAGGATCAGTGTAAGGTCTTGAAACGGCAGCCGTCAACCAATCTACGCCTTCAACTGGGATACCGATACAATAAACCGTCTCCTCTACCTTTCCTTTTTGGTTCACAACTTGGTTTGTTCCTCGAATGACATCAACTGCATTTGTATGGTACTGTTTTTTCTGGTCTTGATAAGTATACGAACGAATAAGCTGATTATTTCTTAGACTCTTTAAAGCTGGGTTTTCTGTGTGAAGGAGGTCATTTTTAGGTACACGTGCTTCAATCAAAAACCTACTTTTGACCGTTACATCTTTATAATCTACAGAAAAACAACCTTCTGACATACGGATATCAATAGGGGGCTCGACCAAGTGAAAAATCCCGGCATCAATCAGAGCAGCTAGTTCTCTTGTTCGAACTGCTGGTGGGCCAATCGTAAGAAACGCATTCAGACGAGTGAACCAACCCCATAACAATTCTTCATATTCCTTTACTGTAAAAATTTCCCATTCGATCGCTTGCCGTATCGGATCACGCCAATCTTTCAATGCATCGAATGTCGACGCAATCGCACCTGTACAGTTTTCCTTTAAAGCTTCATTGATCTGATATGCAATAAACTGTCTGCTTGCTGGTATAAAATCTTGACTAGAACTCAATGGGTCAGCAAAGAAATCCCACGACCAGTGATAAGACATTAGCTCAGGGTACTTCTGTTGCCACAGCTCTTCTTTATCAGAAAGAAAGTCTTGCTCAAATACCGCACTTGAAATCTCTAGCTGATATTCTTCAATGATTTTTTTGTAATAGAACAATTCTGTATCCTTTTTCAATAATTCAAAAAATAAGGTTCCTGTCAATTTCTTCGAATGATACAGCTTTGACAGATTTTCTCTCGTGATCAATCTTGGCAAAGCCATAGCACCTCCCTGTTTTTGATTCTTTCCCCGAGGAAAATAAGGAAGTCCTTTTCTCGAACCGCAATAGACAACTGGTTCCAACCCAGAAGGATGATAAATCAATTTTTCCCCTTTATCTTCAAAATAACCGCCACGGCCAATTGTGAACAGCCCTACGTAGTCGAAAAAACTTAATCCTAATCCTTTCAAAATGACATTTTCTTTTGATGGGATCGATTGAACAGGAACGTCTGCCGGATTTGCAGGGGGCTGATAGAATAAGTTCTCTTTCATTGCGTGATCATAAAGTGTCTTCTCTTCCCCAATCAGTTCATTTTCCCAATGTCCTGTAGCCAAAACCAATTGATCTACCATAAATACTTGTTTGTCCGTCTCCAGTTGATACTGCAGCTCTTTTTTTTGGATTTCAGTAACTAGCCCTTTGACCAAAGTCAGATTTTTGGGGTATGCTTCATTTAATTGTGTATAAAACCAGTGCTGATAGAGTCCGTAAAAGCAGCGGGAACATTGTTCATCCTTTTTTAACTCCCTTGATTCCTTGATAAAATCAGCTTTCATTGGTATATTTTGCTGTTCAATGAAGTCAACTGCGTTTGTCTTACTCCATTGATAAAGATTGGGACCAGGTGAAATAACTCCTCCGCTTGATAACGTTTCATCTGTGAAAAGTGTCACTTGTTGAGATACAGAATTCATTAGTAATTCAGAAGGTTGATCAAGTCGCCAGACTCTGCCACCCGGTCCTACTGGATCAAATAGAATAAGTTCAAGTGCTTGCTCATTTGCCCCATTGCGCAACAATCGTTCAGCCATGCTCAATCCTCTTGGCCCACCGCCTACAATGCCAATTTTCATCCACCGATACTCCTCTCGAGATATTCTTTCAATACGACCGCTTGATTTTGTTTTTCATCCTTTGCGCCATAGACTAGCGTCACTACCGGATAAGTTTCAAGAAGCAACTTTAACTGGGTAATTGCTATCCGTTTTTCTTCCTCTTTTGTCAATTCCTCGCTATATCGTTTAGAAAATTCTGCAAAATGCTTTGGATCATGTCCAAAAAACTTTCTTAATTCTGTACTCGGTGCAACTTCTTTGAGCCACAAATCAAGATGTGCTTTTTCTTTCGATATTCCTCGAGGCCATATACGATCAACTAAAACCCGAACCCCATCATTTTCTTCTCTTTCTTGATAAATTCTCTTTAATTTAATCATTGACTCCACGTTCCTCTTCTATTTCGATCATAGCATAAATGATTCAAATCATAGTCGATTTTGTCCAATTCTACAAAAACTGATCATAAAGAAAAAGTCTAAGAATCTTGAAAATATAAAAAATATTTTCAGATACTCAGACTTTTTAAAAGGATCTTTACTGATTCCTTCAAGTATTGAAGAAATGTTACACTCTTTTACTTTTTACTTTACCTGACCAACCATCATATCCACCTTTTAAGATATAGATATCTTTGTAGCCAGCTTTTCTTAGTTTATTTGCTGTACGTATGCTTAAACTTTTCTTTTGATCATAAATGTACACTGGTTGGTCTTTACGAATCGATCCTAGTGAATCTTTCAAAACTGTATAAGGAATGTTTCTTGCGCCTAGGATGTGTCCTGCATCAAAAACATCTTTTTCACGAACATCAATGACTTGTGCTTTTCGCATGTTTTCTCGGAATTCTTCTTCTTCCAGCGTTTTCGCAGAACGTTTTGCCATTACTCGCAAATAGACTTCCCAAAATACGATTGCAAGAATAATTAGTAGCAATACGATGTTAATAACCCATAAAACCATGTAATTCCTCCACTTTGTTAAGCAAACTTCAAGGCTAATGAAGCAGCACCGATCACACCGGCTTCATTTCCTAATTCCGCTAATTTGATTTTTGTTGATTCTCTTACTTGTGGGAATGTGAATTGATTGAAATATTTTTCGACACGGCTGCGTAAAAATTCACCTGCAGCTGAAACGCCCCCACCTAGAACGATGCTTGAAGGGTTCATTGTATTCCCTAGATTGCCGCAAGCCAAACCTAAGTAGAAGCATACGCGGTCTACAACCATCAAACCAAAAGGATCATTGCCCTCTGCCAATTCAAAGATGTCTTTACTTGTCACTTCTTCACCATCATCAAGCATCTTTTTAAGTGTTGAGTCACCAGCGTATTCTTCGGCTAAGAAGCGTGCTAAACGAACCACACCAGTTGCGCTTGAGACCGTTTCAAGACAGCCACGTTTACCGCAAGTACACTCAAAACCTTCTGGATCAACTGTGATATGGCCAATTTCGCCCCCAGCACCAGCAACGCCATGGATCAAGTTGCCAGAAGCTATGATACCACCGCCCACACCGGTTCCTAGCGTAACGAAGATAACGTCTGGGTCATTTTCCCCAGCGCCTTTCCATCGTTCGCCTAAAGCTGCCACATTGGCATCATTGTCGATTGCAAATTTGATTCCTGTACCTTCTTCAATTTGCTTTCTTACGTATTGAAGTTCAGTCCAGTTTAAATTGTAGGCACCAATGACTGTCCCAGCATCGCTGTCGACACTACCAGGTGTCCCCATACCGATCCCAATAAAATTTTCAGCTTTCATGTTGTATAAATTCAAACGATGATTGATTGATTCAACAATCTCAGGAATGATGCGCGTGCCATCATCCAAAATATTGGTATCGATACTCCACTTTTGTTGAATTTCTCCTTCCGGTGTTAAAATTGCAAATTTTGCTGTTGTACCACCTAAATCAATCCCAATAATTTTTTTGTCCATTACAAGTTTCCTTTCTTTCGGCTTTCTTCTACTCGGTGCTCTCTTTTCAGTATATGCCACGCTGTCATGTATGTATCATGATCGATCAACCGATTATCATAAAGATTCCTCAATTCGATCGTCATCAACTCAATATCATAGATACGTGACCCCACATAGACAAAGATGCCAAACCTTTTGAATAGTTGTTGCACATCATACAAGCTCTCCATCTCTAAGCACTTCCTTCATATTATACAAGTAATCCATATTTTTTTAAACCCAATAAAACACATATTATTAAAAGAAATCCAAAAACGAGAAGTGAAAGTATTCGCTGATGGATCGAATAATCGGTCATTTTTTTGGGTAAACCTAAACAATTCCCTAAAAGCAAACCACCAATGATTCCTCCCACATGTCCCCAGATATCCACCGATGTATCCATGAGACCAAAAACAAAGCTCATCGCAATAAACAGCATATAATGACGAATCATTTGTCTTACCTGATAATCATTTTTGAAATGAAAACCTAATATGAATAATGCGCCAAACAATCCAAATAATGAGGTACTTGCCCCACCAGAAAGGACGCCGGCTTGATTGAACGCAAAGCTAGCTGCATTCCCCATGATTCCGCTGAATAGGTAGATTATAAAAAAGCGCCAATGCCCATAGAGCGTTTCAATTTGTTCACCCATAAAATAGAGAATCAATGAATTCATGGCAAAATGCATCAGACCAAAATGGATAAAGATAGGTGTGATGAATCGCCACCATTCATTCATATAAACGACGAATGGTCCATACATTCCCATAGATGCAGCAATATTATTTGATGGGATGAATTCCATCGCTAAGAATACGATTGTCTGGATTGCCAAGAAAAAGTAAGTGATGATCGGCCTTCTTAACCAAGCCTTTAATTTTATCTGTTGTTGATAATTCATGAAATCCTCCTTTTAAACATCCGTAAATAGTTGTTGGATTTTTTTGTCAAAACTTTCAGGGAGCCATTCGTTATTGATAAGCTCATGGAAAACAAGGCTGCACGTAGCATTGGGGTAATTTTGCAAATATCGATCATAATATCCTCCGCCAAAACCGATGCGATACCCACATTCATGAAAAATGATCCCCGGGACAATCAGCAAGTCAATTTCATCAGGCGAATAATACCGATCAGAAATTGGTTCAAACACACCAAAACTTGATTTTTCAAATGTTGTCTCTTGATCAACCTGATAAAAGGCCATTTGACGTTTAGGTAGTGTTTTCGGAACAGCGATGCTTTTCCCTGCACTTTGAGCTGATTCAATAAGCGGTTGGGTCGAAATTTCAAAGCCATTCGCTATTGTTAGCCCAATAGTTCTTGCCCTTTGCCACTTGCTGCTTTCATACAATTTTTGATAGAGCTTTCGTTCTTTTGCTTCTTTCTCGCCACTCTCGGCTATCCTTTGCAGTTGTTGTATACCAAATTTCCGCAGGTCTTCTTTTGTACGTTCCAAAAAAGTCACCCTTCCTCTTGTTAAAATGGTAGCGGAAAATGCTCAAAATAGCAATTTAACTTTTCAAATAAATGCAGTTTCTTTAAAAAGAAGAGCATGTGGGACAAATCTAAAAATCAGTTTTTTCGGAAATTAAAAAAAAACGAGCAATACAAAAAACGTATTGTCCGTTTTTCTCTCCAATCTCTCAAATCGAAACGACTTTTATCTCGACCTCTTCAAATACAGATAAACAGCAAAAACAGGAACAGCTCCTTCTTAAATAAGCCAAAATCCATAAAATTTGAAAAGTAATTTCACAAATCTTTTCTTAGTCCTCGGAAACAAACATTTTTGTACTAGACTCTTCTTAAAGCTAGGTCAACTTAGAATCTGTTTTTGTTTGGAAAAGAGTAAATACAAGAAATAAGGTGCGCCAATGATGGCAATCAAGATTCCAGTAGGGATTTCTCCGCTTGGTAGAATGATTCGAGCAATACTATCAGCACTATTGACAAAAAGTGCGCCAAATAATCCACTTAAAAGAAATGACCATTGATTTTCTCGTCGCACGATTAGTTTTGCTGCATGGGGTGCAAGTAAACCGACAAAAGAAAGACTACCAGCGACAGCAACACTTCCACAAGCTAAAGCGACAGCAAGTAATAAAAGGATCTGCTGACTTCTTGTTACATTCAAGCCCAAGCTACGTGCTCTTTCTTGCCCTAAGGATAATAGTCCGATCCGGCCACTGAAAAATACCGTAAGAATGAGTATAACAGCTGTCCAAGGGATCAATACCCATACATATGGCCAACTTGCTCCCCAAATCGAACCTGCTAGCCAAGAATTAACAAATCCATAGCTTTCTTTTGACAACTTGATCGTACACAATAACATCAAAGCAGATAACCCTGCATTCACAGCGATACCTGCCAGTAAAATGCGGTTCATGCCAAGCAGTCCATTCCGCTTATGGGCAACGGCATATACTAAGAACGCCGCAAAAGCGCCTCCTAAAAAAGCTACCAATAACAATAAAAACGGGGAAGAGTCATTTGCATAGAATCCTAGATACAGCATCACAAAAAATCCCGCACCCGCGTTTATTCCTAATAAACTAGAGTCCGCTAACTCATTTCTAGTCACTCCTTGTAGTAAGTAACCGGACACCCCAAGGCTCAAACCCGCAACAAGACTAATCAATAAGCGAGGCAGCCGAAATTCAGACACCACCAAAGAATGGAGAGCTTGCCCTTTTCCTACCATCAAGTCGAAGATCTGATCTAGAGAAATAAATGGAGTGCCGATCATCAGACTAGCTAGTGAAGTAATGACAAGTAAAAAAAACAATAAAAAGATAGCATATTGGATCTTTTTCATGCATGTTCCCTCCTAACTTGAAACAATAAGAACGGAACACCAATCAATGCAACCACTAGACCAAAAGGAGTTTCAAAGGGTGGATTGATCATTCGCGCCACATAATCCGCAAACATCACGAATCCCCCACCTAATAAGAATGATGCAGGTAAGACATACCGATAATCCGAACCAACTAAGCCTCGAACCACCGGAGGCACCATCAAGCCGATAAATGATACTGGACCTACCAGTGAAACTGCAATTGCTGCTAAAACAGCTACTAATAAAAATACGACGATCCTAGTCCGCTTAGGATGTCCTCCAAGAGCCAAAGCGTGTGCCTCGCTTAGATTTACTAAAGAAACAGATTTACCTAGTACAAACGAACAACCAACTGCCACTATATAAACAGGCGCAATCACTTTTAGTTGCTGCCAAGTTATGTTTGCAGCTCCTCCGACAAACCAAAAAGCCAAATCTTGTTGAAGATCAAACAATTGGGTCAATGCTTGACTAATAGCAGTAAAAAAGGAACTAATTGCCACACCAATTAAAATAAGCTGAATGGGATTCATCCCCACCCTAGAAAGACTCAAACAAAAAAATACAAGTAACGTAACTAGGAACGACCCTAATAATGAAATCAAGAACACACCAAATGCTGATGTTTTTGGCAAAAAAATAAAACTGACTGCCATTGCTAGCGATGCCCCAGAATTGATACCAAGTAATCCAGAGTCCGCTAAATTATTCCTAGTCACCCCTTGCATCAACGCACCACTAAGTGCAAAGCAGCTTCCCACCAAAAAAGAACCTAAGACTCTAGGGAGCCGAATCGTTCGTATGATCTGTTGTGTTTGAACACTAGCATCAAACTGAAAAATTGCCCGCCACAGATTGGAGAAGCCGATAGACACTGCCCCATTTGATAAAGAAATCACAAAAATAATGAAGATGGCTACTATAAACAATACAAGCGTAAAAAATTTTCTTTTCTGTTTCACTTTTCTCCCTCCTTACGATTAGTCATCAAATCGTAAGATAGAAAGACAGGTTTATTCGTCTCTGGAAGTAGGACGATCTGTGCATCAATTTCAAAGATTTCACGCATCCATTCTTTTGTGACTACTTCTGCTGGTGTTCCTTGAACTACCAATTTCCCATCCTTCATCCCAATCAAACAGTCTGAAAAACGTGAAGCATGATTGATGTCATGGATGGACATCAAAATGGTCGTATGCTTTGCACGATTGATTTCTACTAACAATTCTAAGATTTCTAATTGATGGGCTGGATCTAAATACGTGGTTGGTTCATCCAAGATCAAAATATCCGTCTCTTGCGCCAACGCCATGGCAATCCAAACTCTTTGCGCTTGTCCACCAGATAAACTAGCTAAATCTCTTTCACGAAACTCCAACAAATGAGTGACCTCTAATGCCCAATCGATCGCAGAGAGATCCTTTTCATTCATTCCGCTAAAAAGTTTTTGATAAGGATAACGTCCATATGAAACAACTTCTTCTACCGACATGCCTAAAGGATGCTCACTACTTTGCGCCAGCAATGAAATCTTTCGCGCTAATTCTTTTGGTGCATATGTCGCAATATCAGAACCCGCTACCATGATCTTTCCTTTTTGAACGGGAAGAATTCGTGTAAAACTTTTTAATAAAGTGGATTTACCACTACCATTTGGTCCAATTAGACTGGTAATTTTTCCTTCAGGGATCTTAACAGATAATTTTTCACTGATCTGCTTATTCAGGTAACCTGTCGAAATCTCAACGGCTTCCAATATTGTCATTTTTTTCACCCTTCCATTGAAAATCATTCTCAATTATGAAGGCACTTCACAAATTCGTCAAGCATTACTTTGCCCCTTAGAACTTCTCTAAAAACGGTTGACACCACTTCTATTATCATGAATAATAGCAAATGAGAAAGATTCTCAATTAAAGACGGAGGAAAAAAATGAATCTAAAAACTAAATTATGTACAATCACTAGTACTTTATTGCTGATTGGTCTTTTAGGAGCCTGTTCGTCAACAGACAAAACAAAAACAGCCGAGACTTCTACAACAGAAACTACTAACGCAACGCATACTGTAACAGATACTTTAGGTCATAAAGTCGCAATACCCAATCAACCGAAACGAATCATCGGTAGTTATCTGGAAGACTATCTGATTGCATTAGGAGAAAAACCAGTAGCACAGTGGACAGTTGGCAGTGGCTCAATCCAAGATTATCTGCAAAGCGAGCTTAAAGGTGTTCCTACAATTTCCTATGACCTCCCTTACGAGAAAGTTTTGAGTTTTGAACCTGATCTATTACTGATCTCCTCTTCTGCTACAGTTGAAGGTGGCAAATACGATCAATATAGTAAGATTGCTCCAACCTACGTCGTAGAAAATGGCACAGAGGTCACTTGGGAAACACAACTGAAAGATATCGGAAAAGTCCTTGATAAAAAGGAACAAGCAGATAAGATCATCTCTGATTATCAGAAAAAAGTCACAGAGACACGCACCGAATTAGCAGATAAGATCAATGGCAAAACAGCCGCAGTCTTATGGGTAACCAACAATTCTGCTTTCATGGTAAGCGAAAATCGTTCAAGCGGACGAATCGTCTACGGTGATCTACAGTTTGGAGTCCCTCCTCTAGTTGCAGAAGTTTCTAAAGAAGCCACTTCTGATTGGTCTGCTGTTTCTTCTGAAAAACTAGCAGAATTAGATGCAGACTATATTATTTTAGTCAACAGTGATAAAAAAGCAGCCATGTTCAACGAAGCCACTTGGAAAAATCTTAAAGCAGTCAAAGCAAACAATGTATTAGAGTTTGGCCCTGAATCAAGTTGGCTATACAATGGTCCTATTGCGAGTGAACAAATGGTCGACGATATCAAAGAGCGATTAAACTAAGAATCACTATCATGAAAAAAGCCTTGTCTCCAATGAAATATTTCTCCGTATCAATCGATGATCCAATCGAACTTTTAAGGAAAAATCCCATTGGTCCAAGGCTCTTTTTCTATTTTTTTCAAAATCAATTAGCCTATTTGCTTTTTCTCAAATGATCGTTCGTTTATAGGATCAAAATCAAGCAATTTCAGATGATTGCTCAAAGAAAGATACAAAATTTGGTTTCTCTGTTACGCATCAAAATCAATTTTTGCATTTTGATAAAAATACTTCAATACTGCATATGTTCTATTAGGCATTTTAAACATGATGAGCGTGGGAGCAAAAGCAACTCCTTCGAAATTAAACCGAAATTCACAAAAATTTGAAAAGCAATTTTCGTTAATTTCTTCTTATTTCTCGGAGTTAAACAATTCTGTCCCCACCTCATTCAGCCTTCGCCACTCGTCTTTGCCATTTCTGAAAACGATGAGGATACTGATTTTCTTCATCAACTATGCCCACATGTTCTTCCACGAGGTCAAAATCAGAAAAATCGATCTCACCGATAAATGTATCTCCTTCAAAGGTAGCATCAATCAATGTACGCCAAATAATCCCAGTTTCTGGTAATAATTCCTGAAAAATCCGACTGCCACCTGATACATAAATATCCTCTGAACAATTCTTCGCATACGCAAGTAGTTCTTCAATTGAATGCATCACTTCTGCGTTCTCTTCTACTTTAAAATCAGTTTGGCTTGTTAAGACGATAATCTTTCGGTAGGGTAAGGACAATTTTCCCATGCCTTCATAGGTTTTTCTCCCCATCACCAATATTCTATTCATTGTATGTTCTCTAAAAAAACGCATATCATTAGGCAATTTCCATGGAAGTAACCCATCTTTGCCAATCAACCCATTTCTATCTTGTGCCCACATTGAAATAAACATCTGTCTCATCCTCTCTGGTATGCTATAAAAAGCATACACATTTATCGAAAAAATAACCAGTTATTAAGCAAAAAAGACTGAACCATCCTCAGATGTCCAGTCCTTTTTGCTAAGTCTTATCCATCATATACAAATGAACAAGAACTTTATTTATGCTTATTTAGTTTCACGGTGTAAAGTAACTTTACGTTCGCGTGGGCAATATTTTTGTTTTTCCAAACGATCAGGGTTGTTACGTTTGTTTTTGCTTGTCAAATAGTTACGTTCTTTACAAGAAGTACATTCTAAAGTAATGTTTACGCGCATGTTTTTCCCTCCCATTTTTACTAGAATCCTCTAAGATGACTCTCAGACTTGACTATCTTACCATGATTTCCACCAGATTACTAGCCTTTTCCTGAAATTTGTTAAGTAGATTTACTTGACGAAGAAAGAATAAATCATGATGCTGTAAACAAATTCTTTTTCTTTTTTATAGCTTACGTTTACACTATGGATTATAGAAGGAAATGCAAGAAGAATAATACAATCATTTAAAGGAGGAAACATTCATGCCATGGAATATGACAGACTACCCACCTTCAATGAAAAACCTAGAAGAACTTGTTCGAAAAAAAGCCATTGCTATCGGCAATGCGTTATTATCTGATGGATATCCAGATGACCGAGCGATCCCTATTGCGATCAAGCAGGCAAAGGAATGGTATGAAAATGCTGACAAATCAGAGAAAAAAGAATTTTCAGAAGAAAAAAATCCCTCTAAAACAGACAAACACGAAAAAAATCCACGAGCATCAGAGTTGATCAATGCCAATGTGAACGTCAGATTTGAAGAGGATCAATGGATCGTCATATCAGATGGCGCAAAAAAAGCAAGTCAACGCTTTGCAACAAAAAAAGAAGCCATTGAAAAAGGCAAAGAGATCGCTCAAAATAAAGAAACAACTTTGACTATCTACAAAAAAGATGACAGCAAAGAAAAAGAAATCAGCTATTCTGCTGAAAAGAATTAACACCAACCAACACACCTTGATTTTTTACTATCGTGGATGGGGAGAATTCAACCCCATCAGTTGGATATCATTGAGCAAAAAGAGCATGAGACAAAAGTAAGAAACACTTTTGTCTCATGCTTTAAAAACAAATAAACGGTGGGAGCAGAAGCAACTCCTTCTTAAATAAGCCGAAATTCACAAAAATTTGAAAAGCAATTTTCATTAATTTCTTCTTATTTCTCGGAGTTAAACACTTCTGTCCCAGCCTCTTTCACTTTGAATAATTGTCAGAAAAAAACTTAGCTTCAGACAGTTACATAATCAATTGCTTCTGCTTGAGGAACTGTTTCTTCAACAAAGAACACGTTGTACCAAGTCAAAAAGCTGAAAATCGTCCAAATTTTCCGTTGTTCTTCTTTACGGCCTTCATAATGATCATTCAATAACTTCATGATTTTTTCTTGATCAAAGAATTCTTTCGCAAAATCTGCTTCAAATAATTCTTTTACTTGTCGATAGCCATGGTCTTCTTTTAACCAAGCTTTGATTGGTACAGGGAAGCCTAATTTCACTCGGTTCGACCATTCTTCTGGTAGATGTTTATTCGCTGCTTGGCGGAAAACATCTTTCGTGTTGTTTTGATTCAACAGATATTTACTTGGAATCTGTTGTGCCAGTTTCATGACTTCGATATCCAATAAAGGCACTCGGACTTCCAGAGAACTTGCCATTGAAAGTTTATCAGCTTTCAGCAAAATATCCTTCGGCATCCATTGATGAAGATCGACATACTGCATTTTATTGACCTCATCAGCAATTTTATCTGTGTTCGCATAATGAGCAGCCATAATATCCTTGACTGTTGGCGCTTGTTGGAAATCATCAGTTAAAATATCTGCAGCTTCCGCTTCTTCAAATACCCGTGCATGCCCGATAAAATATTCTTTAGCAGGTGCTAGAGATTCGTATAAATGGATTCTCCCATGGAAATTTTTCATTTTCCCAATTTTACGGCCAAGATTATATCTTGTCCCTTTAGGCAATTTTTTCAATCCTTGCGCAATTACACGAATAAATTTTGAATTAGTATGGAATCCATACGTTTGGTAACCAGCAAATAGTTCATCTGCGCCTTCACCAGATTGGACAACTCTCACACTTTGCGATGCTAGATTTGCTAAAAAATAGAGCGGCACACATGAGGGATTTGAATCAGGTTCATCTAAATGATACTGGATCAAAGGAAAAGCCTTGAAGGACATATCGCCATCGATCACAGCCGCGGTATTGTCTAGATCCAAACGCTCAGTCAATTTTCTCGCTTCGATTGCTTCGTTATACGTCTTGTCATCAAATCCAATAGAAAACGAATGATCTGGTTTAAGCACTGAAGTCACATAACTAGAATCAACGCCACTAGATAAGAATGAACCGACTTCTACATCGCTTATTTTATGTGCTGCAATAGAAGACTGCACTGTTTCATCAATCTTGTCGATCCATTCTTGTCTTGAGTGTTCTCCTTTTGTTTCAAAGTCGGCATCCCAATATTGTTGGATATCCAGTTGTCCATCTTTATACGTAAAATAATGGCCTTCTGGTAAGCGGTGGACACCCTTGAAAAATGTTTCGCCATTCAATGGTGAGTATTGGAAAGTCATATATGGTTTCAACGCTGATTTATTTAATTCTTTTTTGAAATCTGGATGTGGTAAAAAACTCTTTATTTCTGATCCAAACATGAATGTTCCATTCATTTCAGCATAATAATAAGGTTTGATACCAAAATGGTCACGTGCCCCAAATAATTCATTTTTTTCATTATCCCAAATAGCAAATGCGAACATCCCACGTACTTTTTGTAAAAGATCAGTACCCCATTCTTCATATCCATGCAACAATACTTCTGTATCTGCGTGGGTTTGGAAAATATGACCTGCCTTGATCAATTCTTCTCTCAAAGGTTGGTAATTGTAAATTTCACCATTGAAAATAATGATTTTCGTACGATCTTCATTATAAATAGGCTGTGAACCGCCTTCCAAATCAATGATACTTAAACGTCTAAACCCTAAAGCAACAGATTGATCAATATATTCTCCAGCACTATTTGGTCCTCGATGAACGATTCGATCCATCATTGCATTCACTATTGCTTTTTTATTATCTTTGTTATTAACAAATCCTACAATTCCGCACATCTATTTTTCACATCCTAAATAAATAGTTACACTCATTAATATCCGTTCATGTGCATCTTATCATAGTAAACACGCATAGAACGAGTAATTACACCCTTACACTTTCGTCACATGAAAATAAATTGAAACCTTACATTTATCTTATAAAAAAAAGAAGGCTCGTCAACTAATTTACCACTTTTTTTGCTACGGCGCTATCTTTTATTCCAGGTTTTAAAAATAATCCTTGTTACTTAATCATGAATACAATTTACATCTATGACAATTCAATATCTCGTCTGATTTATGTATCAGCTTTCAAATTGATCTACTCCGATCTTGGACACTGAAAAAGTAATTTTTCGCACCTCCTCTATTAGCTGAGTTAGACGAACTTTTACTCAATAGCTCGTTGGTTCGAATCCTGACAATCTGGTACAAAATTTTTGCTATGAGTAGCTGGCCAATGTACAATATAATAAAGCGCTCTCATTAAGCCGTTCAGGGATAGATCAAATGAAGATTATTTATTACTCTATAGATAAACAACAAGAATGGAGGTTAACCAAAATGAAAAATTTATTAGCAGCTGGCTTCATGTTTGTTGGTGGTGCGATACTTATGTTAGCAGAAGAATATGCCAACTGGGTCCCGATTGCAGGAAGTATCATTGCCCTCATCGGTTTGGGAATGTTGATCTATTATTTGTTCAGCAAAGATGGAACTTACAATGGAAACTAAACAGCTCTTCGTGAACATGAGATGCACAAATCTACTAGAAAGAGAGTGGGATAAAAGTAAGAAACACTTTTGTCTTATTCTTTAAAAACGAATAAACGGTGGGAGCAGAAGCAACTCCTTCGGTTTATTTCTCGGAGTTAAACACTTCTGTCCCAACCTCTTTTTAATTCTTACTTTACAGGAGCGATTAGTAGAATCCGTACTCATCATGTAAAATAATCTTAAACGAATTACTATTCATGGTCTTAGACGTACACATACCTCTCGCCTCTTTGAATCTGGTGCTTCTTTAAAAGATGTTCAGGAACGTTTAGGGCATGCAGATATTCAAACTACTTCAAATATTTACACTCATGTAACTGAAACTCAAAACAAAAAAGTCATCAATAATTTTGTAGCATTTATGAAGAATAGTCCTCAGAGGGAGTCGAAAGGGGAGTCAAAAAATATTTCGGGCTAAAAATACAACAAAAAAGACACGATATAAATCGTGTCTAATCGTTGATATATAAGGAAGGTACAGGATTTGAACCTGCGCGCCGGTATTAGCCGGTTCGCCGGATTTCGAGTCCGGTGCATTACCACTCTGCCAACCTTCCGTACGTATTATTTTTAAACTTTTCGGAACAAATGTCAAGTCCGTTTTTTTATTTCTATGAATTTTTTCATGTAGGTATAGACAAAAACACAAGAATCATTTTTCCCACTCCCAATGAAGACCATTTTCGGTCAAACAACTGACAAAAGAATGTTTGAATGAGTCTTGTGTAAGATAACGTAAAGTAGTTACTCGTTTTATCTGATTTGTTCAGGATCTTCTAAAGCTAAAATTGAATCGATTGTTCGTTTGATGAATGAGATGATTTGCTCTTCTGTTGGGTGCATGATATTTGAAGACATCAATGATGCGATACCAGTTACGGCAATCCATGTTCCTGTATGGAGTGCATCAATATATTCATCAGATAATTGATTGTATCGTTTGTCTTCTTTCACAATTTCTCGGAAATAATTATAAGAGAAATCATGCATTTTTTGACCATCCCCATGCTCATCGATGTACAAAGCCATGTAAAGACTATGTTGCTTCTTTGCGAAGTAAATGTAATTCAAACCAAGGTCAATGATTTTGTCCCCTGTTCGCTCTACTGGGAAAACCGTTTCTTTAAGATGTTCAAAAATAGAGTCTAACAAAGTATTCTTGAGATCCTCCATGTTTTTGAACTCCAGATAGATCGGCTGAGTAGAGATACCCATTTTTTTCGCAATGTTTCTAGCAGTAAAGCCTTTGAAACCTTCCTTTGCAACGACATCATAAGCAGCTTTCAGAATTTGATCTTTTGTATAGACTTTTCTTCTCATTAAAACTCCCCCACTTCTTACTGCAATATATGTTGTTTTATTGTAACCGATTTTGGATGTTTTTTGCAAACATTTTACTCAAAACGTTATATTTTAAATTTTTTTCTTATTTTTTTTTAACAATTACACATAATTATTTAAAAATTGGCAAAATTACTGGTTACCCTTACAAAATTTGATATAAATGTAAATCAGAGTTGACCAAAACTTTTATTTCACGTTATAGTTAAAGAAAAAGAAAAAGAAGGTGTGTAATGGACAACGAAACTAACGTTATTTATATTCATCCTCAGAAAAGAATCATTTCACAAAATAAGAAGTATTTTTATTTAACGTTTACCGGACTTTTTTTCCTGAGTATCGGTTTGATTTCTGCTGATCCTATCAAAAATATCAAGGGTTTATATACGATCATCACTTCTCCGAGTAATCTTCTGACCGATTATTTAGCTTTAGGTGGTTTTGGAAGCGCATTTATAAATGTTGGTACGTTAACTTTGCTTTCAATTCTATTAGCGTATCGGCATAATGTCAATTTGAATGGTCCAATGTTTGCTTCGATTTTGACCGTTACAGGTTTTTCCTTTTTTGGAAAAAATCTCTATAATTCAATTTCGATTATTTTAGGTGTCTATCTCTATGCTCGCTTTGTCCACAAGCCTTTCTCACAATATATCATGGTAGGTCTATTTGCTAGTGCACTATCGCCTGTTGTTAGTTACATTACATTTGGCATGTCTTTACCGTTATTGACAGGAATGTTGTTAGGCAACCTTGTAGGGATCGCCATTGGTTTTGTACTACCACCATTAGCAGCACAAACCTTGATTTTCCACAGAGGTTTTACTCTCTACAATATTGGGTTTACTTCGGGATTGATTGCAATGACTATTACCAGTATTCTACGATTATTTAATTTTTCAATTGAATCACACTCAGTCCTTTCTACAGACTATCATCGTAGCTTGACCATGATCATGCTTATTTTCTTTTCTTTGACTGCAATCTGTGGTTTTTTCTTCAATTCATTTAAACTGACAGGCATGCGGGCAATTTTCCAAACCTCGGGAAAAGTAACAACTGATTTCATTTCAATCTCTGGAATTGGTGCAACGTTGATCAACATGGGGCTTGTAGGTGCGATGCTTTGCGTGTATGTTTTACTGATTGGCGGCAAAGTAAATGGTCCGATCGTTGGAGCAATCTTATCCGTCGCTGGTTTCAGTGCTTTCGGTAGTCATTTAAAAAACTGTTTTCCTATTTTAGTTGGTATCTATTTGGCCTCTTTATTTGGTACAGTATACAAAGTGAATCAAACAACGATGATCGTAGCGGCAATTTTTGGTACCGGACTTGCACCTATCAGTGGATTTTACGGCAGTATTTACGGTGTACTCGCTGGATTTTTACATATTGCTTTAGTCCACAATGTCAACACTTTGCATGGGGGATTAAGTTTATATAATAGCGGATTCTCAACGGGATTCGTGGCAGGTATTCTTGTACCTATTTTAGACAGCTTTACTGTCGTTAGAAAGGAAAAGAATTTATTTGGAAAAAGAATTATCAAAAAGGATCATTGATGAGTTTCTTACGTATCTGTACTCACATGATATAACAGAAATACGCATTGGACTTGACTACACCGAAGAAGGGCTTTTTGTTGAAATACAGGGAAAAATTGCTGAACAGCCAAATGATCTATCCGAGCTGGCAAAGCTTTTAGACACTCCTCGGGACCCAAGCATGGATATCTACTATCAAGAATTGTTAGGCAGTACTTCTCACGACCGTGAAGACTATCATTTGTTGGGAAGCTTGATCGATGATGTCGAAATCATGTACGATCAACCAATCATAAATATCAAGATTTTCCGGAAGATTTCTTAAGTATTCATAAAAATTGGTGAACAGAACACGTAAAATAGACAGCTAAATCTTGCAAGAGTGTCATTTGCGAGATTTAGCTGTCTTTGAGTCGTTCAGGTTTTCTATCAACATATATTGAAAAAATCTTACCAAGGTTGAGTAGTCGGTCCCACAGTAAATTCACTGACATTTACATCACTTGGTTGATTGATTGCAAAAGCAACTACATTTGCTATACGATCTGGTGAGATCCCATGTTGTTCATACAGTGCGTTCATGCCGCTTGCAGCCGATTCATCTGTAATCGTGTCTAACAATTCTGTGTTGATTGCGGCTGGGTAGATTGTTGCTGTTCGAATATTTGTCCCTTCTTGAGCGGATTCCATTCTTAATACTTCCATCAGGTTGCGGACAGCCCATTTCGTAGCACCGTAGACCCCACTGCCAGGATATGCTTTGATACTGGCAACTGATGACGTAGTGATCACATGCCCAGATTTTTGCTCTATGAACTCTGGCAACACTGCTGCTAATCCATTAAGCACACCTTTTAAGTTGATGTCTACCATTTGATTCCACTCCTCCACTTTCAAAGCAGAAAGTGGTGAACTTGGCATGATCCCTGCATTCAAGAAAATCACATCGACTTTTCCATATACTTCCTTCGCACGTGCAACTAGACGTTCATTCTCTTTTGAGTTCGTCACATCTGTTACTTGGTAGATTGCTTCTCCGCCTTCCGATATGATCGCATCAACGATTGCTTTCAATTTTTCTTCTCTTCTAGCTGCTAAAACTAATTTTGCGCCTTCCTTCGCCAATAAGCGAGCAGTCGCTTCTCCAATACCGCTGGACGCTCCAGTGATAATCACAACTTTGTCTTTGATGTTATTCATCTATATTCCCCCATTTAATAAAAATCATAAGTTATTGTATTGTTCATCTGTCACAGGTTCCATAAACTTGGATGCTCCTGATGTGATGGCAAGATGTTCGAACCAACTGTCTTTCGTTGCACCATGCCAATGTTTGATTCCTTTGTGAGTTACTACAACATCGCCTGGAAGTAGTTTTCTCGCTGCTTCGCCTTCTTCTTGGTACCACCCTTCACCACCAGTCACTAACAAAATTTGATAGCCATCTGTGTGGACATGCCAGTTGTTTCGACAACCTGGTTCAAAGGTCACATTTCCTACAGCAACTGAAACTTCAGGATCATTAACTAACATCTTCAAAAAGCTTTGACCAGTAAATACATCGGCGTATGCTTCATTTTTGTCTCCCACGGGGAAGATTATTCCGTTCTTTACTTCTTCATTTTTTGCCATTATACATTCACTCTTCTTTCTGGGTATGAATTTCATCAACTGGATAGATTTCTTTTGCTATATTGAATGCTGACCATGCTTTTGGCCAACCAACGTAAAATGAAAGGTGTGTGATTACTTCAGAGATTTCTTCTTTTGTAATACCATTTTGTTTACCTATTCTTAAATGAGCAGGTAATTGTTCAAAGTTCCCCGCTGAAATCAATGCAGAAATAGTGATCAAACTTCTTTGATGAGGGGCTAATTCTTCTTCTCTAGACCAGACTTCTCCAAATAAAATGTCATCATTCAATTCAGCGAACTTTGGCGCGAAATCGCCTAATTGATCATGACCTGCTGTTTGTTTTTGTGCCATTATAACCTACCCCTTTTATATTTTATTTCGTTTCTTTACACTCTCATCCTATCGCCAAAACATTCTCTCGTCTAATACCTCGCTCAAACTCTTGATATGCTTACTAAGCATAGTTTTATTAAAAAATACAAATAATAAATTTCTTTAAATACATCTTTGGTTGGATGTATTTTCCTTGTATCTCTTTTATACTAAAGTCAAACTTACAAAACTGTTTGACTTTTGTCATTTAAAATAGTGGCGCAAAGGCTTACTTTTAAAGTAAAGTAGTAGTATAAAGAAAAGTATCGGAGGAGTTGATAGACGATGAATGTTGCAGTATCACGAAAATTGATTAATTTTATCTCGATCGTTGGATTGGGAATTTCGATTGCTTTAACCATTTACTTCATCAATTTAGGTGTATTCAAAGATTTGGATTCTTTAAGAGGTTTAGTCGGAGATTCAATCATTTTAGGCCCGATCATTTTCATCTTGATCCAGATTTTGCAAGTTGTCATTCCTATCATTCCTGGTGGGATCAGCACTGCTGCTGGTGTGTTGATCTTTGGCCCATATGCCGGTTTTATTTATAACTACGTAGGAATCTGTATTGGCTCCATTATCATTTTCCTCTTAGGAAGACGCTATGGAAAACCATTCATTCTTTCAATGATCAGTGATAAAACATACAATAAATATATTGGCTGGCTGGATAACCAAAACCGATTTGAAAAATTGTTTGCTTTAGCTATCTTCTTACCGGTCGCTCCAGACGACGCGCTATGCTTGATGGCTGGGTTAACCAATATCTCAGTTAAAAAGTTTACATGGATCATCCTTTTAGCAAAACCGCTATCAATTTTCTTATATAGTATGGCTTTGATTTACGGTGGTCATTTCTTGACTGGTTTATTTGGATAAATCGATAGTGAATGTGCGAGTATCACGTAAACAACATTACGTGGTACTCTCATTTTTTTTGAATATACGCTATAATATTGGCGAGTAGGTGATTGAATGTTAACGTATTTGAAAAGAAGTTTAGGAAATGCTTGGGACTTTCTTAAAGGGACTCAGGCCTATTTTCGTGATGTTCTGATTATGCACGGATTTATTTTATTTATTTGTTTGCCCTTATTAGGGAGCACCACACGTTTCATTTTACGTCGTGGGGCGATTGATTATCTGTCTAGTGACAACATAACTATCATTATTTCGCAGCATCCAGGAGTGTTACTTTCTTTGATTGCTGTTCTATTGACGATACTATTGCTAGTATATTTTGAATTTACTTTTTTACTGATGAGCGTTTATTTCATCAAAAAACAGGTTCCTGTTTCATTGAAGCAATTATTGGAACTAACTTTTTTTCAATTGAAAAAGATCCGTCCACTGACTTTTCTATTTTTTCTCGCTTATTTTTTACTGATTTTACCCATCAGCGGGTTGAGTTTTAATTCCGATCTACTTTCTAAAGTAAAGATACCTGCTTTTATTATGGACTTTATTTTTGCTAATCGTTGGATCGTAGTTAGTACCTTTATTATTTTCTATTTGCTTTTGGCATATATAGGCATCCGCTTGATTTTTGCCCTTCCCGAAATGATTTTACGAGATCGCCCGTTCAAACAAGCGGTAAAAGAAAGTTGGTTGCTCACAAAAGCAAGATTTTTTGCGATATTGGGGCAGTTCGTTGTTATTGGAGGCAGTATTTTACTTTTATCGACTGCGGGTTATCTACTGATTATCACTTTGCAGATAATCGTAGAAGAATTTCTACCTGATTATTCCTTGATAAGTGCTGTTTTTGCAATGTCTGTTCTTCAAGGCGTATTGCTGTTCAATATCGTGATGTCAACTGTTGGGATCTTCTACATCATTGTTGATTTCATGGACGATGAAGGATTTCTACCTGATATCCCTAAATGGTTCACACCTCAACCGTCAAATGAGAAATATTCGGCAGTAAAAAACACTGGGATTATTCTGTTTGCTGTATTTTTCGGTATCGGTGTTTGCCTATATAATATGGATTATCTTACCTCTGCCGCGCAAACTCGACCAATAACGGTTTCTCACCGTGGGGTCAGTGGGAATAATAGTGCGCAAAATACTCTGGCAGCTTTGGAAAAGACGAGCGCCGCATATCATCCGGACTATGTCGAAATGGACGTTCAAGAAACAAAAGATGGACAATTCGTGGTGATGCACGATTTCAATCTACGGCAATTGACTGGCGTGGATAAAGCACCGCAAGATCTAACATTGAAAGAGCTCGAAAAATTAACGGTTAAGGAAAACGGTGTGGAAGAACCGGTTGTCTCATTCGATGATTATCTAAAAAAAGCCGATGAACTGAACCAGAAACTTCTCATCGAGATCAAAAATTCAAAAAAAGATTCGAAAGATATCATTACTCGTTTTGTTACAAAATACGAAAAAAATATCTTAGAAAAAAAACATATTTTACAAAGTTTAACTTATCAAACTGTTTCTGATTTGAAAAAAGCCAATCCAAATTTTTATGTAGGATATATTTTACCTTTCAATATTGTTGGTCCTCCAGTCACACCTGCTGATTTCCTTACGATGGAATATAGTACAATCAATCGAAATTTTATTGATTCTGCCCACCAAGATGGAAAAAAAGTATATGTATGGACAATCAATGATTCAGATGCGATTAGCCGAATGATGTTTTATGGCGTTGATGGTATCATTACAGATAGAATGGACCTGTTGAATGAAAATGTTAAGATAACCGATGAAGAAATCACTTACTCTGACAAATTATTGAACTTTGTCTTGGGTGTAGGATAAAAAAGAATGTAGAACAAAACTAGAAATCAGGTTTGCCACAGGCTCTCAAATAAACAGCATCCAAAAATCAGGTTTTTCGGAAATTCCGAAAAAAAAAGAGCAATACAAAAATCGTATTGCTCTTTTTTTCTACAATTTCTCAAACCTAAACGACTTTTATCTCGACCACTTTTTTAAATAAACGATAAAAGAAGCTTCTTCTAAAAATCATCCCTAATTTAAGAATTGATTTTTGCGATTCTTCTTTTATTTCTTAAAGCAAACTATTTCTCACATAATCACTTTTTAAACTTCTTTTGATCCTTTTACTGCTCGGACAATCGCTAATATTGCAGGTATAGCAGAAATAACCGCTAAAATAATCCCTAATTTACTTGAACTTTTTCTTTTTTGCATGGTTTTTCGCTCCCTTCTCTCTTAGTTTCATTATAGTGAAGTTTACAAAATTACTCAAAAAAATTGTTTATGATACTAATTCCGTTTTACTTGCTGAATACATATCACAAAACTTAACTAGTAACCTATACTTTCTGTCATAAATGACTGAACGATCTCTTTGATCATAACGCTCAACATAAATAACAGCTGTATTCGTATATGTACATTCAACGTACCCGATAACTTCGTAATTTGTCCCAACTGGTTTGCATATGTATGACTTACCTACTTCTATTTCACTCATCAGATTATCACCTTTCAGTTATTCTTTTCTTAGATTTATAATAACAAAAAACAAACAATTTGAAAACGTTTTATTTTATTTTTTATTAAGAACATCTGATTTTATATAGAGAGACGTAATACGAAACATAACTCACTCAACTAGTGATTTTTTACAAAGTGACGTTATTGTTTGATGCTGTAAGCTGCTTGTTCGTGTTATTTACTTGCTAGTCTTATAGAATAAGAATAAGGAGGGATTTTCTATGATTTATATCCAGGCCGCTATTTTTATCATTTTAATCATCTGTTTACTAATTGGGTTAACGGAAAACTGATACTCACAGTCTTAAATAGCAATTAATTGCTAAAAAAAATAAGAGGTGCTAAACTTGTAATAGATAGGAAAGTTTAACAGAAAATTACACTATCTATTTACATTAAAATTAAAAAGGAGGAAAGTATATGACATTTACAAAAACGAACATGAAATATCGTGTTGCATTTGATACAACAACGAACCAATTTATGGCTATCGATGCTTCTAATGAAAAAAATGTTGCCTTTGGCGTAACAATTGAACAAGCTGTCCGAGCATTGAACGAATCTAAATAAGGAGTGACTCATTTCTAATGGTAGAAGCCAACTCGGAATCTAATAAACAATAAAAGACGTTTGCCTGAATTTCATGCAAACGTCTTTTATTGTTTATTTTTTTACATTCTTTGCTTTTTTCCACTGTACCCTACTCATCCCTAGCAATATCAAAACGATCGCAGTCTGCATGATAGGCACTCCAGCACCTGTATAGACACTTAAAAAGTACTCTTTTTGTTCTGGCGAATAAGAGCAGAACCATGAAACTCCAAATAAAAACAGGAATTGCGTCAGAACTAACCCTAAAAAAATCACCAAAATTGAACAATAAAGTTTTTTATCCTTTTTCGCATGGAAAACTCCAATCGCTAAAAACAGGCTGCTTACTAGAGAAAAGATAAGAATCACACCACTGGTCTTCTGATAAAGTGTAATGAAGCTTGTAGCTATTTTTGCTGGTCTCGATAGAACCAAGACCGGTGTATGCGGGTCTTCACTATTGATCCAATTATTTAATAGAGGGACTCGCAATAATTTTTGTGCTTGCTCTACTTCATCATGGGTACCAAAGCTATAATTTCCGCCTTGATGGAAGTCTTTGTAAAAAAGATTGTAGGTATATGCTGTTTTAAAAAAGTCGAGCAGTACAGGAACATCACTTGCTATCTTTCCATCTCCAGTTCCCATTAAATAGAACTCTTTCTTTTTCTTCAATTTTCCCGTCTCATATGCTTTTGCTAATTCCTCGTTCACTTTTTTCCAAAAATCATTTGTTTGTTTCGCATTATTATGATAATACCCAGATTCACTGATCACGTCTCTTAATGCCCAAAAAATGATATCTCCTTTTAATTCCTTCACTTTTCCTGCTTCCGTCCAAGCATGTGTAGTATACAATTCATTGATTCGATCAGCTTCTTTTGAAAAAGTTGGCGAAGCCGCCACTGCTTTATTTAGTGCTTCATGTGATACCCAAATCCGACTATTTTTTTCATTTATATCTGTTCCATCATCTAAACGGATCAGATTTTTCATTACTTGCGCAAATTCGCCACTGGAACGGTCGTTTAGTGTATTTAACCCATATACTTCCTCATTCTTATGTCCTAAGAATTGAGACGTTAACATGAAAGTCACTGCAGGAAGTACAAATAAACACAGCTTTCCTACTTTTTGTTTATTAATTTCCAACTGGGCTGCCATCAATTTTTTCTCTTTTTTTATTTTAAAATCTGGTCCTATAATTATTTGGATAAAACTAATCAATAATGCCATTACAACAAATGGAAGCAACCAAATGGAGTCCTCACGTATAAACCAGTAAAAAGGAAAAATAATGGCTAGTATAGTAATCCACGGTAAAATACTTTTGATGGAGCGATATTTTCTAAAATAGATAGCTAATAAGCAAGCCACTATCACTGTCACTGATGGGATAACAATTGCATTTCGATAGATTCGAGTAGAATATTCAGTTGTAAAACTAATCGGTGAAAACAAGAAATAGAGATAGATAATAAGTAAGTACCCTCGATTTTTAGCAATAGGTCGTAAACTTAATGCCATCAAGAAACTCGCAAGAATATTGAAACTTCCAAATAGTATCGAGTATGGAAGATGCAGCTTATTTGCTAAAGCTAGAAACAAACTGTAAGAAATCCCTTTTGAGAGAGTTTTCGAATCATAATCTCCTAACCAATTCCCTTTTAACAAATTTTGTGCATGATGAATAAACAGCTGATCGTCATACGCCGCTGTCATATCGATACTGTATGTTGCTTTATAGTATAAGTAAAGACGAAACAATGTAAGTATAATGGCAGTTCCTAGAATAAAATAAATTGCTTTGCCTTTGCAATAAGTAAGTGCTGCTTGCATTTTCTTCATTGATCAAATCCTTTCCTTCGGTTTAACTCACCTTTTGTTCTCCTATTGAGAAAATCATTTTTTACCTGATTCAACATCGTCACCCCTTGATTTGTTCTCGAAATAATTATATCAAAATAAACTGACAACAACGCAACTTTATGGAAATTTATGTACTTGTTCGCTAAATGAATCTCTGTGATACAGTCCATTAAACCAATCATTTCGTGTGTGATAGGCTATTATTCTTTGAATTTCTTTAAAAGGACAAGTCATTACCTCCCCCCTTTCGGTTAGTCTATTTTTAATAATCAGTTACCTACTATCTACAAATAAAATATTGATCAATCAATAATCTGAATTTAAAGTACTGAATCCATAATACTTATTAAATCAATAAGCCAAAAATAAATAACAAACGTGTTTTATCAATGATCTATTATAC
>SKEH01000292.1_pt1 | contig 33018 bp, 45 predicted proteins | sample 4826571 | NCBI WGS metagenome assembly SKEH01 (sample SAMN11008814, study PRJNA524170) | human gut metagenome | biome: Human fecal sample; material: Feces; isolation source: fecal sample from pouch patient p29 | host: Homo sapiens | place: Israel: Tel-Aviv | collected 2016-09-14 | reverse complement strand
AACCCGGAAGCTAAGGCCTGGCACGGTGATGGTACTGCACCCGGCAGGGTGTGGGAGAGTAACACGCCGCCGCAAACATTCGTTCAGGTGGGGTTTCCCGTGGAGCCGACGCTCCGGGAAACCCCACTTTTTTTGTTTCCGGGGGATTCATCGGCTCCGGTACTCCCGCACGGGTCTTCCCCGACCGGGTCCCAGAGAGGGTTCCCGGGAAGTCCTTTGCGTATCCCGATACAAACCAAGAGAAAAACACCGCTCCTGCGGTCCCTGCATATCTGAATGCATGGATACACTGAATGCTTATGCACTATTTCGTACCCAAACGTTGCACCGAGTCGAACAAGATCATGTATCACGACAAAGCAACGGCTCAGCAAGCTGCCGACCAAAGTTGGCGTGAACGCGGCACCGAGCTATGGGTATATCGTTGCGAATTCTGCGGAACATGGCATCTGACGCATCGCGATCCACAATCCAACTACACATATGTACCATTCAACCAACAGCTCAAGCCCCATTCCCGCAAGAAAGGCTACAAGCCCCGCAGAAAATAGTCGTTCAAATCCGATTTCGGCGCAATCCGCGCTTCCGCAAATCGCCGACGATGGAAGGCGCATAGCTGATTCGTCGTTAAAAAACATGCGTCCTGTCCGGCGAAAACCGAACAGGACAATCATCATGATGGCAAAAAGTATAGGACACAAGCCCGGGAGCTTGAGGCAGTGAAGTCTAGCGGTCCAAACGGAAGCCCTGACGTTTGGCGTTCGGGGCCACGGTCTTACCGTTCACGCCTTCATCGACTGCGTTGGACGCAATCTGATCGCTGAATGCATCAACCGGACGGTCGGTGTTGCGCAAGTCGTAATACCGGTGCACCTTCTCGTCAAACTCAGCCAAGCCGGACAGCACGCTTTCGTCGCTCTCCGGATACTTGTTCTCAAAGAATTGCATCGTACGTGGCATGCGAGGCTTGACGTCGGGATCCTGATCCGGCTTGCCGATGGCAAGGCCCAACACGGGGTACGTGTATTCCGGCAGATTCAGCAGATCGATCAGCGCCGGAACGTCATTCAGCAGCGAGCCGAGAATCACGCAGCCAAGGCCGAGTGAGTATGCGGCCGTTTCCATCGCATGCAGGGCCAGTACGGCATCGTTCTGGGCCTGTGAGTAGCGGTAGCTGCCATTCAGCGTAAACGGTGTCGGAAGTGGTATCTACGCCCTTTGTGGAAGCGATCGCGGCATTGCGGTGTTCGTCAAGTACGAACACATACAGCAGTGGCGCGGTGGCGATATACGGCTGTCCGCCGATTTCGGCGAGACGCTTCTTGGCTGCGGGATCGGTCACGCGGATTGCGGACCAGTCATTGAGGAACTGGCTGCTCGCCGCATGCTGTGCAACGGTTTCAAGGGTTTCGATTACATCATCCCCCAGCGGCTTCGACTTGAATTTGCGGATGGAACGACGTTCCAGCAGAGTGTCAACGGTGGCATTGTGAAGAAGATTGCTCATGTCACCTATTTTCGTCCGTTTTGCAGGATTACGCAAGGATGCCTTGGTTCAGCCGGTAGAGGATTCCGGATTCTTCGGCAGTAGGATTCGCAACGTGAACACACTGTCGGTATCATCCACCTGCATGGTGCCGCCGTACTGTTCGACCGTGTGCAGCATGCTTTTCATGCCGAATCCGTGTCGGGTGGCATCCTGATGCGTCGTAATGGGCAGGCCATTACGAAAACGCAGCCGACGCTGATGATAGTTCTGAATCTGAATCAGCATCAGGTTGCCTTGTGATGAGAAGCGTACGTTGATTACCCTCTTGGATGGGTCATTCAGTTCCATGGTGGCGTTGATGGCATTGTCGAGCGCGTTGCCGAACAGTGCATAGATATCCGCGACCTGCATGAAGTCCAGTGAATCGCCGCTCGGCATGCAGGTGAGTTGAATATCGTGAGATTGACAGTACAGGCCTTTTTCCATCAGTACGGTATTGAGGGCCTTGTTGCCTGTGTCGATGCGGGTGTCGTAGATCATGATCGCCCGTTCGGCTTCGGCGAAGTATGCGTCACGCTCCGGGCTTTCCTGCATGGTCTGCAGCGTGCGAATCTGATGTTTCAGGTCGTGGCACTTACGATTGATGATGTCAATCGTCTCCTGGCTGACCGTATACTGCTTCTGTTGCTGCAGCAGCGTGTATCGTACGCCGTCGAGTTCGCGCTGCAGTTCGGCCTTGTCATGATTGCTGCGCTGAGCCCACATGATGTAAAAGCAGCATAATGCGTCACTGATGTGGTAGACCACGCCATGGAGTGAGACATCATCATGGCACAACACGCCCAATACCCACACGAACAGCAGAATGCAGGCCATGGGGAACAGGTCATTGCGATTCACCCGATAATGTCCATGCACTGCGAGTTTGCGTGCAAACATGATGAAGAACGCGCCGTAGATGGCGATATAGATCACCGTGGTCAACAGTCCGTTGAGGAGCGTGGGCAGATCCGGCGTTGTGTGTCCGAGTGCGATGCTGAGCGCCAGATAGCATTCGTTGGCCGCATGTTGCGTGGCGTTCGCACAGATGGTGCAGTAGAGTACTTCCGACAATCCCGCCTGCAGGCACAACGCCACTGCGGGAAGGCATATGACCGCGAATGCAGGCCAATACAGTATGGCCAACAGCAGGTTGTCGGGTACCGTGACGGCGGCGCCGAACATATAGGCGATCATTAGCAGAACAATGGTGCATGAAGCGAATCGTGCGGGGAAACGACGTCGTTTTGCGACCGGAATCATGAACAGTAGGCAGGCCACGATGATCTGTGCCATGTAGGAAACCTGCAGCCAGGCGTGGTCGATCATACGCTGGTGCCTCCCATGTATTCGGTGAGTGCGTTCATAAACGGTTTCTTTTTGGTTCGGCTGATTGGCAGCCAGTCGCCTCCGACCTGCACGGAGTCCTTGGCCACGGCCGTAACCTGCTTGAGATTGACTAGATAGCTGTTATTGCAGCGTTCGAACGGCAATCCCTCCAGTTTGGCTTCCCAGTTGCGTAGGGAGTCACGTTGCCGGATGACGCCTTGTGTGGTGTGGAAGGACAGATGGTGCCCACGCACTTCCACATAGTAGAGATTGTCGGATGAAATGCGTAGAAAACCGTCCGTCGTCGGGAAGACGAGCGATTTCCTACGACGATTGCCGATCAGTGCCAGAATACCGCGCATTTTGATGGAGAAGGAGTAGTAGTTGATGGGTTTGAGTATGAAATCCAACGCATGTACGGCATAGCCATGAATCGCCATTTGCGCCATGTTGGTGACGAATACCAGTGGAACATCGGCGTCCATCTGACGTAGGCGTTGTGCGGCGGACATGCCGTCGGTGCCGGGCATGTCGATATCCATGCAGACCAGGTCGAAGGAGCGGTCGTAGCCGTCAAGAAAATCATCGGCGCCGGCAAATTCAATGATGACGATTGCGGATCCGCTCTCCTGCGCAAGCCGTTCGAACGATGCCTGCAGGGTCTTGCGTTCGTCGGCGTCATCGTCGATGATTGCGATCCTCACGGTGTTCATGCCTCCTCATTGCGACGGATTCCATTATAGGAAACGTCGCATGCTCGGGTCGAATGACAAAAGAGCCAGTTATGCCCCTGGGAATGACCAGTTACGCCATCCGGGAAGGTAGGGGGTGGCCGTGCCGCGCACCATGGAATTGACATTGATGTCGGTATCAACATGTGAAAACGAAGGAGTCGAGATGAAAGGGAATTCCGGTCTGCTGTGGCGAGGGCTCACATCGGTGACAGGCACATTGCTGGTGCTTGGCATCTGTGGGACGCAATGCTCGTACATGTATGCGGGAACAATCAACTCCGCGCTGGGAACGTCCAGCACGAGAATCGTCGCCGGTGAAGGCGGCGGAAACACTACGTACTACGCCAGCGAATATGGCGACTTGAATGCCGAAAATCTACAGAAGCTCATCGCCGACGCGTACGGCGAATCCGTGCTTGAGCAGGAGGAGGGTTCGGTGCTGTTGCGCAACAACGACGGCACGCTGCCGCTTGCCTCAGACAAACATGTCACGTTGTTCGGCCACGCCGTGGTGCAGCCGGTCTATAGTCCGGGTGGCGCCAACAGTGCCGCCGACACCGGCAAATATGTGATTGATCTGAAATCCGCACTGGAACATGCCGGTTTCTCGGTGAACAACACTCTGTTTGAAGCCTATTCGAAGAGCGATACCAAGCGTGTGGCCAGCAACAACCTGCAGGTTTCCGGCGATCCACGTTCGAATGGCGCGTTGAATGACGCCCCGGTGCTTGGCGAGGAGCCGGCATCGTTCTATACCGATCAGCTCAAGGCCAGCTGGCAGGACGATTACCACGATGTCGCCATCGTCATGCTTGCCCGTGAAGGCGGTGAAGACAAGGAGATGATGATGAAGGATCCGGAGGGCATCAGTGCTCTGAGTCTGCATCAGGACGAGAAGGACCTGCTGCAGATGATCAAGGATTCCGGCAAGTTCTCCAAGACCATCGTGCTGCTCAATTCCGCCTTTCCGATGGAGGTCGGCTGGCTTGATGACTACGGTGTGGATGCCTGCATGTGGATCGGCAATCCAGGGCAGCGTGGTTTCGAAGGAGTGGCCAATCTGTTGGTGGGCAAGGCCAATCCTTCGGGCCGTTTGACCGACACGTATGCCGTCGATTCCATGTCGTCGCCGGCCGCGCACACTTCCAGCCAGAACTCAAACCAATGGACGAACGTCGATGAAGTGAACGCCGCAGTCAGCGATAAGCCGGTCAATATCGATAATGTGACCGTACAGTCCGAGAACATCTATGTCGGCTATAAATACTATGAGACCCGCTACGCGGACGCCGTGACGAATCCGGGCAGCGGAGCGGCCAGCTCGGTCGGAGCTTCACATGGTGCCTCGGCATGGAACTATGCGGACGAAGTCAGTTATCCGTTTGGGTACGGTCTGAGCTACACCACTTTTGAACAGACGCTCGACGGTGTGAGCTACGACCGTGACAAGGATGAATTCACCGCCAAGGTAACGGTGAAGAACACCGGCGATATTGCGGGTGCCTCTGTAGTGGAACTGTATGCGCAGACCCCGTATGGCGAATATGAGCGGAAGAATCTGGTCGAGAAATCCGCCATCCAGCTTGCCGGCCAAGGCCGTACCAAGACATTGCAGCCGGGTGCCTCCGAAACCGTGGATGTTACGGTGGACCGCTACCTGTTGGCCAGCTATGACTACACCAAGGCCAAGGGCTATATTCTGAGCGCCGGTGACTACTATTTCACCATTGGCGACAATGCGCATGATGCTTTGAATAATGTACTTGCGGCCGAAAACGCCACTGGTATGACCGACTTCGATGGCAAGCCGGTGGAAGGGGATGCGGCCAAAACCTACCGGTGGTCATATGACGACGTCGACACCAAGACCTATGCCAAATCCGATGCGGGCGAACGGGTCACCAACCGGTTCGAGGATGCCGACGCGAACTATTGGAAGGATGGTGCCGTCACCTATCTGACCCGTTCCGATTGGAAAGGCACCTTCCCGACCGAACCGGTCAAGATGACCGCTACCGGCAAGATGATCGAACTGCTTAAGGGTGATCTGTATCGGCAGTCCAAGGACTCCAAGTCCGTCAGCGACTACACGCAGGGAGCCGACAATGGTCTGACGTTCGTGATGATGAAAGACGTCGATTACAACGATGACGAGACCTGGAACAAATATCTTGACGAAATGACCATCGATGAGATGACCACCCAGCTTTCCGATTTGTTCGGCACGGCCGAAGCGGCTTCCGTGAACCGACCGGCGTATGCGGCTGGTGACGGTACCGCCAGCGTCGGCGGCAATACCTACGCCAAAGAGTACGGTGACGCCCGTGACGTCACCCTGTATCCGGCGACCAATGTGCTCGCCAGCACTTGGGATTACGGACGCATGCAACGTCGTGGCGAACTGGTCGGTGAGGAAGCCCTGTATGCCAAGACCCCGGTCGGATGGGGTGGTGGCGGCAATCTGCACCGCACTCCGTTCGGCGGGCGCAATGGCGAATACTGGTCCGAAGACAGCATCATGGTCTACCTTGACAACCTCGTGGAACTTTCAGCTGCTCAGAAGAAAGGCTTCGCACAGGGTGTCAAGCATGTTGCAGGCAATGATCAGGAGCTGTATCGCGAAGGTCTGAACATGTTCTTCAACGAGCAGGCATTCCGCGAGGGTGCGCTCAAGGGCGTGGAAGGCATCGTCAGCAACGAGAACGCCACCGCTTTGATGATGTCGTTCAACAGGCTCGGTGTGGTCTGGTCCTCAGCCAGCACCGCGCTGACCACTCAGGTGATCCGCAACGAATGGGGCTTTAAGGGCATGATCGAAACCGACGGCGTGGCCGGCGGTTCCTACAAGTCGCATTTCCCGTCATCATTGGCGGCAGGCGTGACCACCTACTGCATCGATCCGGGCAATACCGCGGCCGCAGGCATCAAGAAGCAGATCGAAGACAATGACGACGGCGATATGCTCGGCTATCTGCGCACCTCAATGAAGAGCTTCCACTATGCGCTGACTCGTACCAGCCTGATCAACGGGTTGGATGCCAACGCCAAAGTGGTCAAAGTCACCCCTTGGTGGCGTTACGCGATCTTCGGTGTGGATGCGGCGTTTGCGTTGATGACGCTTGGCTGCGCCTACATGATGTGGCGTTCCGGACGTCGAGGCAAGAATGCGCGGGAAACGGTCAAGGTCGAATCCGAAACCGCGACGGGAAAGTGAGGAATCATCATGAATAGCAGAACTCCATCCATGTTCTCCGACAGAACTATCGGCTTTTACCTAGGGCTCGCCGCCGGTGTGATGGCCATCGTCTCACTGGTTGCCTACGCCATGTATGCCGTTGCCGCCGGCTCATACAACGTGTGGGTCATCGCACCGCTTGTGTTGGTCGTGCTTGCGCAGGCCGCGACCATACCGCTTGACAATGACTGGCTGATTGCCGCAACGCCGGCGATAGGCATGATCGCATGGTGTGCGTTCGTCATGGAATGCATGTATACGTTCGTCGGCCATTTCATGAATCTGAACATGTTCGGCGACCAGAGCCTGTTCGGTCCGGTCATGACGGTGACCGTGCTGATCGCAGTCACCGTGCTGATGCTCATGGTGTCGTCGTTCATGCGTAAACGTAAGTAGGCTGCCGGCCTTCCGTCATTTGTCAGATGTCATTCGGGCGAAGGGGCGCCACGATCGTTCTTGCGCCCGAATGACGACCTTCCTTCGTGAACGTCTTTGAAAGCACCATCATGAACAGAATCCCATTCAATACCGGCTGGACGTGCCGTCCGGCCGCATCCGAGGCCGAGGAAGTGCCGGTGACCATTCCCCGCAGCTCCACCATTCGAAAGCCGCCGGAAATGGCGGCTTTTCCTTTATCCCCAACGGTTTCCGGCTCTTCACGTTCATTACGAACATGACAGAAATTACGTCGTTTTTTAAAAAATGTTGTCAAAATGTTGTCAGGACGTTGTCGGAGATCCGTCCCCGAGACAAGGAAAAATGGCCCCTCCTTCGGCAGGAAGAAGGGGGCCATAAGACGTCATTCCCCTCGAGGGGGGGCGTGGAAGGCGGAACGCGAAAGGGCCCCTCGCCCCGGAATCCATCCGGATGCGAGGGGCCCATGCCCGTCAGCCGACGTCGGTGACGGCGATCCTCAATCTGTCGAGCTTGTCCCTGACCGCGGTTTCGACGGTCTTGGCGATGGCGTCGGGGTCCGCGCCGTCGGCCGTGGCCAAGGTCTTGACGGTTTCCGTCAGCGCGGCGACCTGCGTCTGCAGCGCGGCCAGCTGGGTCTTCAACGCGTTCACGTTGCCAGCGGTGCCGTTGAGCGCGTTGTACATGTTGCCGCCGGCCGCGCTCTTCTTGTAGTTGTACTCCCAGATCAGATGCGGCAGCTCGTACGACAGCAGGTTGAACATGTTGCCGCCGGCCGGCGAATCCTTGTACTTGTATTCCCAGACCGCGGCCGCGATCTCCTGTGCTGTGGGCATATCGCCTCCCAATAGTTCGTTGGCTCTGTTGATGATCCTGTCGACCGGCAACGCGTTCACGCACCGGTCCGGGCAACCGTAGTGGTCGGTGCCGGGCACCTCGCGGTGCAGCCAGACGTTGCCCGCCCGGTTGCCGCTCGCGTCATGCCACAGGCTCGCCCATCCATAGCGGCGTGCGATGTCCGCGCACAGGCGTGCGCTGGCCTCGATCTCCGCGTCCGTTACGGGCACGCCGGCCATGCCGCCCTCATGCTCGATCGAGATGCCCGAGCAGTCGGACCGCCAGTCGGCGTCCGCCCAGGCGCCGTCGGCCTCGTCGACCCACTGGTAGGTCAGTCCGGTCGAGCCGATGCCGTAGGTGCTGGAGGCGGAGAAGCTGGCGCGTTGGAAGCAGCTGTCGGTGCCCGCCAGACGGCCGACCATGATATGCAGGGTGATGTGCGTCACCGAGCATCCACGTCGGCCGTCGTAATGGTTCGGGCTGCCGCGCCAGAGTGCGAGGCCGGACCCGGCCATCAGATCTCCCCGGGGGCGTCGTCCGATTCCGGCATGGATCCGGCGGCCCCCTCATCGGCTTCGTCGGCGTCGGCCATGCCGGCGTCGGCCAGCGCGCTGGCCGCACCGATCGCGGCGGACTTGGCGGCGGTCAGGCCGTTGACCATGCCCTCCCTTTTCAGGGCGTCGACCAGCTGCTGGCCGGCGAGGGCCGCGGAGGTGACGTTCTGGTTCTTCCACCACCCCCAGATCGTCCCGCACACGCCGATGACCGCGAAGATGGCCGCCGACACCTGTTCGTCCGTGAACGGAAGCGTGTTGACGCCGGCGAGATTCAGGCCCGCATTGGCGAGCGAGTATAAGGTGACCAGGATGGTCACGATCGCCTTGAGCCGCTCCCCCGTCAGGCCGGGCAGGCCCGCGCCCGTGTTGTTGGCGTGTTCCGCCATGCCGTGCCTCCCTTACTTGATGCCGAGCTTCTTCTTGATCTCGAGCAGGATCTGGTATATTCGGGGCACCTGGATCTTGTCGAGCCCGTACAGGCGGTCTCGCGCCTGCACGTCGTTGATGATGAACGTCCAGACCGCTTCCGCGATCTTGGCGGGCGTGTGCGTCTTGGAGAGTTTCTCCACGGCGGCGTTGGCCGCGCCGTCGATGCCTTGCAGGCGGTCCCTGCATTTGACGCCGTTCTGATCGAAGTTCCAGACCGCCTCGGCGATCTCCTGTGCTGTGGGCATGTCGTCCTCGCTTTCATATCGTAAATAGCAGTTCCATGGGAAGTTGTAGTAGGGTGAGATGTTCGTTTCACGGCCGGTCTGGTCCCCCGCCGTGCCATAAAGGCTGTTGTGTTCGCTGATCGACGCCTGGGCGAGTTGTCCTCCGCCCAGGTACACGGCGACATGGTTCACATCGTTCAGCAGGATGTCCCCGGCCTTCGGGTGGCCGTCGACGGGCAGCCGCTTCCAGCCGCGGCTGGTCAGGTTCACGCTCAGATTGGCGGTGTTGACGGCCGTGCCGGTGTCGAAGCCGGCCTCCCTGAGACAGTGGATCACCAGGCTGCTGCAGTCGCAGTTGCCCGCCTTGGGGTTGAAGTTCCACCGGTCGGACTGGCTGTAGCCCATGTTCGCGACCTCGCACCAGTAACGCATGCGCGCGATCAGCGTGTGCACGCTCGCCATCCGGCCTCCTCCAACGCTTCGAGGGCCTCCTGTTCGGTGACCTGTCTGATGTCGTCCGGCGGCGGGCTATCGCCCTGCGGCGATGGGCGCCGCATCATGGTCTCGTCCATGATCCGTCCTCCTTTCCGCCCGGATGGTCCGGGCAAACGGGTCGGACCCTCTCCCGTATGGGGTGGGTCCGATGTGGTTGTTGGTTTGCATGCCCCGGGTCGGGGCACGGGCTTCGTGATGGGGCGGGTCGATGAGCGTCGTCATCGGGCCTGCTCGTCCATGGTCTCCGGGGCGATGTCCGCCCGCAGCTCGTCGGGCAGACGGGGTTTGGGATGCCGGAGCAGGAATTCGGGCTCGACGGCCTCGCAATACCGTTGGAGCCAATGGGACAGGCTTCTCGTGTAGGCGGCGAGCATGAAGTATCTGCGCTGGCGCTCTTCCAGATGACGGATCTGTCTTTCCTGCGAGTCGACCTGTTCGCGCAACGGCCTGATGACGCTGTCGGTGAGGATGTCGCATGCCTGCGCGGCGATGTCGGCCGTGTCCTTGCGGCGGCCGGAGATCGCGCCGATGATCGCGCCGATCCCTCCGCCTCCGATCAGGGAGACGATGACCGCGGTCCAGAACTCAGCGCTGCTGAACAGGTCGATCGGCGGCATGTGACGGCTCCTTCGATGACGGCTGGCCCCGTGCGCGTCCGCTATGGCGTGCGGCGGCGGTGCGCGGGTCCGGGGGTTGGGGGTGTTGGTCGGAACGCATCCGCGTGTCGCGTCGTCCGTCAGCCGATGGGGTAGACGAGGAATCCGACGCAGGTCTGCGTGCTGCCCGCCTCGCCCATGTTCGAGACACGGATGACGCCGTCCGGCGCGACGATCAGCATGCGGCTCGTCTGCCCGTTATGGACCGTGCATGCCGCATTGACCTCGAACGGCGGCCGGTAAGCCGCCGGCAGCGTGTACGGACATACGCCGGAATCCCATGAGCCGCCGGCGATGGAGCCCTGGAAGCGGACGCAGACGAGGCGGCCGCGTCTGATGACGATCCACCCCCCGGAGTCGTACAGGGTCGCGGAATCCTGCATGTCCGCGATCGGATGCAATCGTCCGGCCAGCATGACCGGGGTGCCGGGGGTCAGCCCGTCGATCGGTATGCGGGCGATTTTGGCGGATGCGGTGGCCGAACCGCCGAGGATGCTGCCGGCGGGGACCGTGGGGTCGGCGGGCGTGCCGGCGGTGGGCGTGCCCTTGATGACCGTCCATGCGACCGATTCGATCTGGTTCGAGTTGCGCGTGTATTTCAGGCAGACCAGGTCGTTGCGTTTCTGTCCCGATTGACCGGATTCGATGACGACGCTCTCGGCGGCGGTGACCCGCGCGTAGCGGCCCTCGACCAGCAGGTTGAGCGTCGGGATGAGCGCATGGTTCGCGTCCTGCATGGTGATGGCCGGCCAGGTGCCGTCCGCGCGTTGCAGGAGGTAGTCGCCGTGTCCGGCGATGGCGGCGGTCAGGCTGCCGACGTCGTCGCCGTCGATGTGCGGCCTGCCCTGTTTGCCCGTGACGAGTTCGGTGGTCATGAAGCCTCCCTGTCGGTTTTGTTGCGGATGAAGTCGTTGAACTCGGAATCCATGGTGTTCATGATGGACCTGTAGCCGGCGTAGCATTCGTGGCAGAGCAGCCATTTCTGTTTGCTGCCGTTGACGTCGGTGCGTTCGATGTCGATCCAGTTCGCGAGGTGGGGCGAGCCGGGCGCCTCGTATGCCTTGGCGTGGCATCGGTCGCATTCCAGGCCGATGATGTCGGTGGTTCTTGCCATCAGCTCATCCTTTCGTAGATGTATCCGTTCAGGCTTGGCCTCGTCTGCCATGTGCCGCCGTATTCGGCTCCCGGGCTGGCGGGGCTGGCGGTCCAGTACAGGGATCCGACCGGGTGGGCCGCGAGGAAGGACGCCGCGCCTCCGGCCTGGGCGCTGATGGTGCCGTCCGTGCCGACGGTGACGGTGGTCCCGTCGGGTTTGACGCCGCCCAATGTGGTTTCGCTGGCTACGGGCAGCGTGTACCTGTTCGCGTTCGCGGCGATGCCGTCGAGTTTCGTTTTGTCGGCCGCGGTCAGCAGGCCGGATGCGGATTGGGTGGCGGCCGCGTCCTTGGCGAGGGCCGTCCACGCCGTCCACGCCGTGCCGTTGTGGGCGCGCTGCCAGATCCTGCCCGCCGCGGGGTCGGCGAGCAGCTGCGTGGTCACGCCCATCGCCGAGCGTATGACGAGCAGGCCGAAATGCTGCACGCCCGTCGGCTTGCCGGCCACGCCGTTGCCTCCGGGCGCCCAGTAGGCGCCGGCCCCGGCCGCGCCCTTGATGTCGTCCAGGGATTGGCTGTCCAGCCGGATGCCGTCCGCCAGCGTGCCGGGCGCGGTGAGCGTGACGGCGTCGCCCGAACGCGCGGCGGTGACGGGGCGGACGCCCGCGATCGTCTTGACGCGGGCATCCGCGTCGGCGTTCGCGGCCGCGGCCCGGGCCTGGGCCTGGCCGATCTGTTCGGTGTAGCCCGACACCTGTTTGGCCGCTTCCGAAGCGGTCCTGGACACTTGTTCGAGGTCCGCCGCGCCGATTTCGGCCGAGAACGTCCACCCGTCCAGCTTCAGGCCGGCGCCGGCGTAGTACGCGTGACATCCGGGGGTGCTTTCGGCCGTGCCCGACAGGCTCGTGCCCGTGGCGGCCGCGTCGCCGGCCTCGTATGAGACGGTGAGCGTGCCTTTGCCGATCTTGGCGATCTTCTTGGCGATCTCGGCGGTCACGGTGATGCCGTGCCGGTTGTCGCAGGCGGTGATGGTGTCGCCCACGTCGTAGGTGCCGGCCTCGCCGTCGATGCTCACGTCGACGCCGTCCGTCGACTGGAGCTCCTTGAGTTTCCTGCGTCCCTCCTTCTCCAGTTCGTCGCGTGTGGCGTTGTTGTAGTCGTATACCGCGGCCCGCTCGTCAAGGCCGAACAGCGTCTGGCTGGTGGAGATGTCGCCCTTGGCGTCGGCGTACAGGTCGATGACCACGCGGTCCCTGAGCTCGCCCTCGCCCAGGCAGACGAGATGGTTGACGGGGTTGCCAGTCCTCACCGCGGTGAAGTCGAGCCTGTCGCTGTCCACGTCGTCGCCGTAGGCCGTGGCCCGTACCGCGGACACGATCACGCGCCCGTCGCGTGTGGTGACGGCCAGTTTGGCGCCGGATGCCCTGAGCATGGAGCGGATGCCCGTGTAGGCGTCCACGTACCTGTTGAACCGCCAGTTGGCGATGGTGATGCCGCGGGTTCCGGATGCGACCCCGAACAGGTCCGTCAGGCCGATGCGGGCGATGAGCCGTCGCAGCACGTCGGCGGCGTCCCCGCCGACGGTCAGGTAGTCCATGCCCTGGTCCGGGGCGAGGATCTTGGAGGCGAGTATGCCGTGCCATGTCCTGCCGGAGCAGGTGAGCGTGCCGGTGGCGGTGTCGACGGTGGTCCTGTCGACGATGCCGCCGATCTCGGTGCCGTCGACCATCACCAGGCAGTCCTCGCCCACGTCGATGCCGGACAGTTCGAGGGTGAAGTCGTTCTCGTCCTTGCCCCACGCGCAGTCCATGGTGAAGTCCGTGACGGTTCCCAACGGCTCGTGTCCGGGGCCGGTGACGGCCAGTCCTATCACGTCCATGGCGGTTCCGTCCTTTCCTCGACCACGGTGACGTCGAAGTCGAAGTCGTTGCGCCACGCGATCTGCTGGATGCCGGGTTCGAGCGGCTGGAAGATGTATTCGCCGCCGTCGAGGCCGGCGCCGCGGCGTGCCTTGCCGAACAGGTTGGAACGGTTGCCTTGCGCGTCGACCATCACGACGGTCTTCACCGCGGAGGCGCCGTCGATCTCGATGCGGCCGCCCTCCGGCACGCTCGCGTCCACCTGGTACCGGTTCGCGCCGATCACGACGTAGGGGTTCGTGCACGGCCCGTAGATGGTGATTCTGGCCGGCTGCCGTATGGGGGTGGGGTTCCTGACGGTCCGGATGGCGGCCATGCCGCCCAGGTCGCACGGCAGGTCGCAGGGCAGGTCGAGCCATTGCGAATCCTCGAACGTCTGCATGTGGAAGACGTTCAGGGATTCGCGCCGCCACCATGGGTCGGGCAGCAGCATCGTCAGCTGGGATTCGACCATGCCGGGCGTGATGGATTGCGGTTCGGCCTTCGCCACGTAGGCGGCGGTACGCCATTCCCCGTCGACCACCAGCGTGCCGGGCGTCCGGTTGACCATGTCCGCGTCGAACAGGATGCGCATGCGTTCCAGTTCGTCGTAACCCACGATCTTGACGCCGATGGTGGCCTCCCTGCCGGGCAGCGCGATGCCCGACACCTGCCGGTGGCCCAGCCGGTACGACCAGGCATGGCCGCGCAATGCGGGCATCGTCTCCCCGTACGCCGGCCCTTCGAATCCGATGGACTCGCCGGTCGTCGCGCATACGTAGCTCATGGTCCGCATCAGGTCAGGCTCCTTACCAGTCGTGCGAAGTCGCGTTGCGTGAACGGCCTGTCATCGTCCAGCATGGCCGTCAGTAGTTCGATCAGGCCGTCGAGCCTGTCGGCGACGTCCTCCGCCAGTTCGCGCAGGTGCGCCGTTTCCCTCTCCTCCCTGTCGGAGGATCCCAGCGGCCGGGACGCCGTGCCGGCGGCGAGGTCCATGGCCGTGGCGCGCAGGCTGGCTTTGAGCGTGTCCGTGTCGATTTTCGGCGTCGTGATCCTCGCGGGCATGGCCTCGTCGACCATGCTCGAGGCCGCGGCCTTGAGGGCCGGCGCGGCTCTGCCCACGCCGATGGCGGCGCCCCGGGCCATCATCACGCCGACCTCGTCCCGCCAGACGCGTGACGGCGAGTTGATGCCGAGCTTGTTCTTGACCCAGTCGAGCGCGTCGGTGGCCGCCTTGACCGCCGCGTCCACGAGCTTGGAGGCGGCCTTGGCGATGCCGGCCGCGATGCCTTTGATGATGTTCAGGCCCACGGCGCCCCAGTCGACGCTGGTGAACTTGCTCTTGATGCTGCTGATGATCGATGGAATCTTGCCGACCAGCTGCGGGGTCGCGCTCACGAGGCCCGACGCGAGGGTGGCGAGCAGTTTCACGCCGGTCGAGAGGATCTGCGGCAGGTGGTTGACGATCGTGCCGACGATGCCGGCGATGATCTGCGGCACGTAGGAGATGAGCTGGGGCAGGGCCTGCGCGAGTCCGGTGACGAGGCTGGAGAGCATCTGCATGCCGGTGGACAGGATGTTCGGCAGGTTGTTGCACAGGCCGTCGATGAGGGCGGAGATGATGGCCGGCACCTGTTCGACGATCTGCGGCATGGCCTGGACGAGCCCGTTCGCGAGGTTCACGACCATCTGCACGCCCTGCTCCATCAATTGCGGCAGCCCGGTCGCGAGCGCCGTGATGATGGCGGTGATGATCTGCGGGATGGCTGCGGCGATGGTGGGCAGGCTGGCGACGATGCCCTGCAGGAGTCCGTCGAGCAGGGTCATGCCGGCGGACATGAGCTGCGGGAGCGTGCCGATGAGGCTGGTCACGAGGGTGGTGACGAGCGTGACCGCCATCGGCATGAGCACGGGCAGGTGCGAGGACAGGCTGGCGACGATGGTGTCGATGAGCAGCGTCCCGACCGACGCGAGCGACGGGAGTGCGGACGTGACGCCCTGGAGCACCTTTTCGATGATGTATGTGCCGGAGGAGATGAACTGTGGCAGACTGGACTGGATCCACGTCTCGGCCTTGGAGAGGATGTCCGGCAGAGATGCGAACGCGGAGTTGATGGCTGTCGACAGTTGTCCGCCCATCTGGCTGTTGACCATGCCTATGCCGGCCACGAGTGCGGCGGCGAGCGCTCCGATGCCGAGGAATTTGATGAAGTTTCCCGGTGCGAAGAATCTGGTGACGAGGCCGCCGATGGTGTTGAGGCCGTTCTGCAGGCCGGTGCCGGCTTTGCCGATGGCGTTCTGCAGTGGTCCGCCGATGGCGTCGCCGAGTCCGGCGAAGATGTTGCCGAACGCTGTTTTGAATGGTGCTGCGAGGCTGGAGAGCTTGCCGGTGATGGCGCTGGTCTTGCCGCCGATTTTGGAGAGCGCGCTGGCGAAGGGGTCGCCGTCGAGGGTCATGGCGGCGCGGATGCTCTTATTGAACAGTGGACGGGTCTTGTTGCCTATGGCGGTGATGGCGCTGCCGAGTGGTGAGGTGTTGATTTTTCCGGCGGCGGTTCCGAGGCCTTTGGTGATGGCGTCGCCGATTTGTCCGGCTTTGGTTTTGATGCCGGTGGCCGCCGTGGTCAGGCCGGTGTACAGGCCGCTGTTCTCCCATGTGAAGGCGAGGCTTGCCATGCCGGGGGTGAGTTTGGTGCGGATGGTTTTGAAGATGCCGTCTGTGGCGGAGGCGAGTTGGCTGCCGCCTTGTTTGATGCGGTTGATGGCGTTGGCGAAGGGGTCTCCGTCGATGGCCATGGCGTCGCGCAGGCTTGGGCTGAGGTAGCCTTTGGCGTTGGCGATTTTGGCTTCGATGGCGTCGAACGTGCCGGTGAGACCTGCTCCTCCCTTCTTGATGTTGGAGATGAGGTTGGAGAGTCCTTGGTCCCCGGATTTGCCGAGCTGGTCGAGGATCGTGGTGATTCGGCCGGCGTTGGAGCCGACTGTGGCGAGGGTGGCGAAGCCGCCGGCGAGGGTGACGACCTGTGCGGCGAGGTCGGCGATGCTGGTTTTGCCGTTGGCGATGTCGTTGCCGAGGTCTTCGATCCTCTGCGCGGCGATGGATGCGGCGGTGTCGAGGCGGCCTTGGAATTGGTCGGCGAGTTTGCCGGTGACGGCGGCCACCTGGTCGATGATCGGGATGAGCGTGCCACCGACCTTGGTGGCCGCGGAGATCAGGGGTTGTTCGAACTGGGCGCCGAGACGGCCGATGGCGGCCTTGACGTTGCCGACCATGCCGTCGAAGCTTTCGCCGGCGTTCTTCGCGGCGCCGCCGATGTGTTCCTTCATGGCGGCCTCGAAGTCCGCGAAGCTGACCTTGCCTTTGCTGACCATGTCGCTGGCCTCTTCGGTGGTGGTGTGGAAGTGGTCGGCGAGGTACTGGAGCACCGGGATGCCGGAGCCCATGAGCTGGAGCAAGTCGTCGCCCTGCAGCTTGCCTTTGGCTGCGACCTGGCTGAAGATCAGGCCCATGTCCTGGAAGCTGCGGCCGCTGATCTGCGCGGCGTCGCCTACCGTGGTCAGCACGCCCTCCAATTCGCCGCCCTGCCTGATGCCGGACGCTACGAGCGTGGCGGCCACGGAGGCCGCGTCGCCCAGGCCGAACGCGGTGCCCTTGACGGATGCGAGCGCGTTGCCCATGATTTTGTCGACGCTTTGCGTGTCGTATTTGAGGGCTTTGAGCTTGGTTTGGGCGCGTTCGATGTTCAGGGCCCGGTCGAAGCCGCCTTTGGCGGTCAGTCCGATGATGCCCGTGGCGATGGTGCCGATGGTGCTGACGCCGATCTTGCCGATTTTGCCGAATGCGCCGCCGATGGTGGAGAGGATGGTTTTGCCGCTTTTGGCGGTGCCGGACTGGGTGCCGCCGGCGATGGAGCCTTCGATGGCCTTGCCCAGGCCTTTGGTGCTCGGGCTGATGATGATGTAGCCGGTGCCGAGTTCCTGTGCCATCGATGGCTCCTTTCCGTGTTTGCGCTGTCAGTCGTCGTTCATCCATGTTTCGGGCAGGCCGAGGCGTCGGTTGAGCAGTGCGCGCCGCCGGTGGTCGTGCTGGCGCTTGGGCGGTTCCGGCTCCGAGAGGAGCGTGTCCGGTTTCGCCCAGTCGGGCGTGAGGCTGAGTTTTGACTGGCCCTGGTTGATGGATTGGACGAGCTTGTCCGCGTCGTCGGGGATGTACGACCAGCCGGCGAGGGCGGCGAAGCTGTGGCTCCGCCGGTCCTTGAGGATTTCCCTGCACATCGGCCATGCGATGCGTAGGGGCGTGGCTTTCAGGTCGAGTGGCTCCCTCCAGGCTTGGATCCAGTCGTATTGGAGGGCGGCGCGGTGGTCCTGCCAGAGGGCGAGCAGGATCAGGCTTTTGGGTCTGCCTTGCTTTCGACGGCCCAGGCGTCGATGATGAGGCCGATGTCCTTGATCTTGTCGCCGGACTTGTGGTCGAGCTCGTGTTCGAGCAGCGGGTATTCGCGGGTGAGGTAGGCGAGTATGGCGGCCATGAAGTTGATTTTTTCCTCTTGGGTGAGGTTCTTCCAGCCTCGGGATACGGCGGCCATGCCGATGATGATGACGCTGGTGGGCAGGTGCGCGCTGTCGTCGAGTCGTGGCAGGTCCATCTTGACGCCGCCGTACTGGATGTGGACCGGGCGTCCTTCGAGTTCGTCGCTGATCGCGGTGGGGGTGATGTTGGTCATTGTTTCGCCTTTCTGCTTGCGCCGGCTGCGGTGGTGTGGGGGGTACCCCGCCGCCGGCGGCAGGCGTAGGAGCGGCGGCGGGGCGCGGTGCGGGTTAGGCTGCGATGTCCATGTGGAAGCCGTACATCTTCATGAAGTACGGGCTGTCCGTGAGGTCCTTGTAGGTCTTGAGGGTGATGCCGAAGTTCATCAGGTCGCTGATCTTCCAGGAGACGTCCTCACGTTCGTTGACCTTGCATTTGGGCGCGTGCAGGAGCAGGAGGTTGTTTGACTGGGTGACGCCGGCGACGACGTATTGGGCGAACTTGTTGCATTCGACGTGGTCGATGGTCAGGGATCCGTCGGAGCCGGCCGTGGCGTCGAAGTAGGTTTCGACGATCTCCTTCTTCGATTCGAGGCCGGTGAAGCCGATGGTCCAGTATCCGCCGGAGCTCCAGGAGAGCACGTTGTTGCCGTTGTGCCCCTTGAAGTCGGTCGAGTCGCCGTCCTCGGGGTGGATGGTGATGCCGTCCTCGGACAGGTAGCCGAAGGGCAGTTTGCCGGATGCCGGACGCCAGTCCTTGCCGAACGTGCCGATGCTTTCGCCGACCTCGTACTTGTAGATCGCGGCTTCCTTGATGAGGTTGACGTACTTGCTGTTGTTGCCTGCGGACGCGAAGTCCAGGCCGGTCGCCCCGGCCTGGAGCAGCCGCGCCTCGAGGCCGCTGTTTTCGGGATCCATCATGATGGTGTTCCTTTGCTTGGGGTTGTGGCTCATCGCGCTTCGACGGTGAGCAGGATGACGGTGTAGGCGAGGTCCTGTCGCAGTGCGTCGTCGTGGGTCTGCAACGGCCCGGATTCGACGCTCGCGTCGATCAGGGGCCGCGCGTGCCGGTTGGCGAGGATCCACCGGCATGCGCGTTCGGACAGGTCGAGGGCCTTCGCCCAGTCGCAGGTCACGCCGTCGGCCTGGCTGGCGTAGGCGCTCACGCGCAGGCGCATGTACTGGCTGACGGGCGTGGGGTGCGAGGCGCGGTCGAGGGCGAGCCTGACACGTGGTTTGCCGGCCGTGGCGGGCATGTCCCAGCCGACCGTCGCTTCGGGCAGCGTCCGGGCGAGGCCGTCGAGGATGAGCCGGCTGGGGTCGGCGCCGATCAGGTCGAGGCTCATATCCTCACCTGCCCGAGGATGCGGGTGAGGGTGCCGTGCGCGGTCTCCACGCCCATGGGCGCTGTGGCGACCACGTTGCCGTGGCTGGCGTCGTCGTTGCGGTACACGGTGATGCGCGGGTCTCCGGCTGCGGCGCGTTCGACCTGGGCCTGCACGTCGTCGAGCAGGGCCTTGTTGTGCAGGAGCTGTCGTTCGACGTTCCCGCGGTTGAGGACGAATCTGACGTTGCTCATTGGTCCTCTCCTTCCTCGACGTGGATCTTCACGCCGATGCCGGTGTCGCCGCGCTGCCAGACCTCGGGCGTCTGGGTGACGCGCATGGTCCGGCCCCGGACGGTGAGCAGGTCTCCGACGAGGATCTCGAACGGCGGGCCGCCGCGGTGGTAGAGGTTGCAGCCGTGCGTGACGGTGCGCCGTCCGGCGGTGTCCGTGCGCTCGTATGTGCATGGCTCCACGAGCGCCCGCACGGTGCCGACTGTGGTCGGGGTGCCGGCGGTGCGGCGTCCGTCGATGGTCGTTCCGTCGGCTCTGCTGACGGTGACGGTTTCGGTCGGTGGCGTCCTCATGCGTCTCCCGTCATGGTGACGGTGAACATGCGTCCGCTTCCGGCGCCGTCGAGGTCGGCGAGCTCGCTGGATGTGAGGTACAGGTCTCCGTTCGGATTGCTATACGACCAGCTGTCGGCGAAGGGGCCGGTGGTCTGTGATCCTTGGCTGAACCCTTCGGGGTTTGTCTCCTCGGCGAGCATGGCGCGTTTGACCATGTTGCAGCAGATGTCCTTGCAGATGCCGGGCTCGGCTTCCTCCGCCTGCATCCATGAGGGGCATTGCAGGCGGATCTTGCGGCTTGCCGCGGCCAGGAGGCGTTCCGCTTTGGCCCTGTCCGTGCCGTCGAGCGTCCGCCAGATCTCCTCGAGGTCGGCGGTGGTGGCGAAGGAGCCGGCCATGGTCACGCCTCCGTGATGCGCTGCTCGCCGGTGTCGATGTCGCGGGTGACGGTCACGTGCGTGCCGTCCGGGCGGACCGCGTCGAATCGTTCGCAGCGGTGGCCTGCGGGCGGGAACGGTGCGGGATCCTCCGGCTGCGGGTCCGGGCCCGGAGCGGGATCCTCCGGCTGTGCCGGGGCTTCCTCGCCGATTTCCTCGGCCGGTTCCTGCGGGGTGACGTCGAGCTTCTTGTCAGCCATTGAGGACTCCCTTCAGTCGCGCGGCGGCCTTGCCGGAGAACACGCCCAGGCCGCAGTAGAACTCGATGCGGGTACGATAGGCGGGCTTCTCCTGCAGCTGGCCGAGGTCCTCGACCATCACGCCGCCGTTGGTCAGGCCGGTCACGCCTTGGTCGCCTTCGCTCTGGCCGAACTTGACGGCGTAGATGCTGGCCGTGTTGGTGGCGGTGCCCTGGGTTTCGGTGGTGTCGAGGATCTCCTTGCCGGCCGGGGTCTGGCCGGCCTCGAGGATCGGGATGCCGTTCCACTGCATGACGCGTTTGCCGGCGATGTCCTGCTGCAGGGTCGTGTCGTAGGAGATGTGGCGCATGGCGCTGCCGATCTTGCGGATGATGGCCGCGGACGCGTAGATCGCGCCGTTGGCGGAGTTGATGCCGGGCACCGCGGCGAGCAGTTCGTCGAGCTTGTCGAGGAACTGGTGGATGTCCGCGTTGGAGGAGCCCAGGATCGGCATGCCGTTGGCCGCGGCGTCGATGACCTGCTTGCCGGTCAGACGCTTCCTGAGGCCGTCGAAGCTCTTGGTGTCGACGCTGGAGTCGCCGGTGAAGAAGGTCTCCTGGAACTTGTAGCTGATCGCCTTGACCTTGAGCGCGGTCTGTTCGGCGCGCTGGTCGTTGACGTTGCTGCGGGTCTGCTGGATGAACCGGTCCACGTCGGCGTCGCCGCCGAGGATGACGAGCTTCTCGCTCTTCTGGTTCACGGTGCCGGTGGATTCGGCGTAGGCCTCGTTGACGCTTCGGAAGGCGACGCCCGGCAGGGTGGCCTCCTCGTCGTAGGCGTACGCGTTGCCGGCGATCTCCATGAACGGGATGCGGTCGAGGATCGGGCTGGTCTGCACGAACGTCTCGAGCACGCCCTTGGCGAGGGTGTCCTGGGAGAGTTTGGCGGACTCGGCGAGGGTGAGTGCCATGATGGTTTCCTTTCTGGTTTACTGTGCCGCCGCGTAGGCCTGCGAGATGAGCTGCATCGGCGAAGGCGTCCCCGTCCGCCCCGCATGCCCTGCGGGAGGCGGGGTCGGCAGGCCGTGGTTCGGAGCGATGGTGTCGGCGAGCGCCTTCGCGTTGGCTTTCAGTTCGTCTCCGTCGCCTTGCAGTCGGGCGATGATGTCGGTGTCGAGGCCGGTGTCCTTGGCGATTTCGGCGATGAGGATTGTGCGGGCTTCCTTGGCTTTGAGGGCTTCGGTCTGCCGTTCCAGTTCCTCGATCTTCGTCCTGGCTTCCTTGAGGGCCTTGTTGGTTTCCTCGAGTTTGCTTTGGCTGTCGCTTTCGCCTTGGTCGTATTTGTCGGCTTTGGCTTTGAGGTCGGCGTAGTCGGCGTATTTGGCTTCGATTTTCTGGCGTTCCTGTTCGACCCGTGCTGCGAGTGCGTGGCTGAACTCCTTGGACTGGTCGTCTTTGGCATTCTTGGCGTCGTCGCCTTCGCCGTCGGTGTTCTGGACTGCCGGCGGTTCGCCTGCGCCGCCTTGTGGCTCTCCGCCTTCGATGAGGCGGAGGTGGCGCATGAGGTTGTGGCGGTGGCGGAGGATGACGTGCATTGGTGCTCCTTTGGTTTTTGCGCACGGTTAGCGACGCGGCGTGCGGGGTCCGCGGTGAGTGGCTGGCGCAGGATTCGGACCTGCGTGGCGTGCGTGGCGCGGCCGATTTACAGTCGGCTCCGTTCGGCCTCTTCGGTAGCCAGCCGGTGTGGTAGGATGGAATTGCATGAGCGCCCCCGTTGCCGTCTTTTCGATAGCTTCCGAGGCGCTCATTTGATTCTGATGAGGTTTTCGGAATGGTCGAGGATGTATACGCTTCCTCTTTTGAATCGGTTGATTGTTTGGACGATTTCGATGAGTTGTTCGTCGGACATGCATGCGTTCTCGGTGTTGTCGATGATGAGTCGCGTGCAGTCCTGTTTTTTTGACGCGCTGGCCAGATAGTGTTCGATGGTCGTTCTTTTCCCGGCTTTGTCGGGTGTTTTGATTTCGATTCCTCCTGTCCAGTCCGCGAGTCCTTTCCGCTCCACGATTCCGGTTTGCGGGTTTTTGACGGTGATGTAGTCGACCTGGAACGCCGGCGTCACTCCATGTTTTCTAAGTCGGTTCGCCGTGCGGATCTCCTGCGGTCGCGCGGTTTCGGTCTCGCGTTTCAGCTCGCCGTCGGGGAATGTGATTGCCGGCGGCTGGCCGGTGTTGAGCCATGTGCGGTCGCGCCATCGCATCTCGGCGAGTTCGAGGTCCCGTTTCCACTTCCTGTATTCGGGCGCCTTGGCCTTCGCCCCCTCGGACAGGGTCGCGAGGTATCGCCGGTAGCGTCCTTCGGTGGTGATGGTGGATATGGTGTCGGCGCACTCCTTGTATTGCCTGTAGAGTGCGTCCGGATCGTAGCCGGCGATATGGCGTTCGCCCCATGACGGCACGACGTTGCAGTCGCATCGGCCGTTGTGGAAGCCGCCGCCGAGGCTGGCAGTCTCGCGGGTCAGGTAGACGAAGCCGCGGGATGCGAGCATGACGCAGAACTCGCAGGTCTGCCCCACCGGCACGCGCGCCCATCGTGGTTTCGACGGGTCGGCTCCGATCCGGTCGAGCATGCCGATGCGGCTGCCGGTGGACACGACGTGCCGCAGGTACGCCTTCCATTGGTCGAGGTCGGCGTGTCTGGGCCACAGGTCGTCGATGCGCAGGCCGGCCTTGTTGTGCACCGTTCCGTCGGCGTCGGGGATGACGTCCTCGTAGCGCAGGCCCGGATGGTCGGTGTTGTTGGAGCCTCCGGCGAGTTTCCAGACCGTCCGGTTGGCGTCGGGCAGCGGCGGACGGTCGAAGTCCGGCAGGCTTTCGCCGAGATGGTTCGACCATTCGCTTCGGATCTGCTCGAAGTAGTCGATGGAGGCCTGCGCGGCCTTGTCGTTGTAGCTTTCGACCTCCTTGCAGGCGACTTCCCATCGGCTTTCGTCGTCCGGATACCAGTGCTCGTCTGCCCATATCGAATCCAGACTCCATCCGGATTCGAGTTTGAGGCGTTCGAGTCGCCGCAGGTAGGCGTCATGCAGTTGGTCAAGCCGTCTGTCCAGAGCCTCCTGCGTCTTCGGCAGCTGGCTGTCCGTTCGCATTGTCGGCTCCTTGCTGCTGGGTGGCTATGGTCTGGTCGATGCGGTCGAGCGCCTGCTGGGCGCGTTTGGCGCGTTGTTCGCGCCGCAATGTCTGGCGTTGCCGGTCGGACAGGTCGAGCATGTCGTAGGTGACGTCGCTGTCGGCGGGCAGGATGTTCGCGCCCACGAGCTTGACGGCCGCGTCCGCGGCTGCGGCGCGGCTTGGCGTGGCCGGGTTGCGCCATTGGCTGGACACCGCCGCGGCCTGCCCGTCGCCGGCGATGCGGGCGGCGGTGGCGATGATGCGTTCCCATGCGGGCCCGAAGCGGCGTTGGCAGCTTTCCGCGTTCAGGCACAGCTCCTTGACGGCCTTGTCGATCGCCTCGGCGCTGCTGGGGTTGCTGGTGAGCACGCCCATCGAGTCGGGCGGCAGGCTGGTCGCGGCCGCGAACATCGACGCGGTCTGGCGCAGTTGCGCGGCGTGCGGTTCGAAGCTCGCCTGGGTGAACGTGCCGACCTGTGGCAGGTTGCCATGCTTATCGCGTGGCAGTGCGAGGACCTGGTCGAGCATGATCTGCCATCGCGGCTTGAGGATGCCGTTCTTGCCGCGGAACATGTCCTCGGTGACACCGAGGAAGTACCGCGGCGGCACCGAATACAGTTCGGCCTGTACCTCCGAGCGCAGGAAGGTGCGCACGGCGCTGTCGGTCAGGCTCATGACGGTCCGGCTGATGCGCGATCGGCCGAACGGCCGTTTGCTGTCCGGACGGTATGCGAGCAGTTCGACGGGCAGGCGGCCCTGCCATTCGGTGCGCGCATACACGCTCCACTGCCAGTCCCGCCTCTCGCATCCGATGAGTTTGCCGGGCAGCATGAGGTAGCATGCGCGAATCTGACGGCCGTAGGTCTCGTCCTCGTCCACGTCGAACAGGAGCGCTTCGGTCAGCCCGTGGATGCGGCTGTCCCAGGTGCCGGTGGCGATGTCGGCGGGGAACTCCTGGATGATCGCGGCCGGCTCTCCCCTGCCGGGCTCGCCTTGGAGGGCGGCGACGAAGCTGCAGGAGTGCACGAGCGCGTCGGTGTGCGCGTTTTCGGCGGTCTGCGCGAGGTCGTTGGCGTCCAGCAGGTCGCTGACCTGCTTGCTCAGGTCGCTGCCGTCCTGGGTAGTGATGCCGTCGAGCACGACGCGGTTGGCGAGCCCTTCGATGGCTTTTTCCGGCCACCCGACGACGATTTCCACGTCCTTGGCGATGGGTGGCAGGCTGTAGCCCAAATCGTGGAGCTCGTTGCGGCCGTTGTAGTAGACGGTGCGGATGCGGTTGCGCGTGCGGTGGCGGATGATTTTCGCGGCGAGGCGGCGGAAGGCGTCGTCTTCGTCGGGTGCCAGGCCGGCGACCGTGGCCGGCAGCGGTTCGAGGAGTGTCATGGCAGTTCGATCATCCTTTGTTCTGGTTCGTCGCCCGGCCGGCGGGTGCTGGTGACGGCGCCGTGCAGGGCGAGGGTGGCGGCGACAAGCGGGCTGATGTCGACGTCGGATCCGAGTTTGTTCCAGCCGAACGCGCCTTCGACGCCGATCTTGCGGACGGTCGCGCCGGCGACGGCCTGATCGAGCGGGCGCACGTCCGGCTTGTGCCGCAGCTCGTGGTATTGGAGCATGTCGAGCAGGCGCCCGCATGCCTTGCCCATGTCGGACGCGCTGGTGACGGTGACGTCGATGCCGGCGGCTTTCAGTGGCGGGATGAGCACCGTGGCCGGCGATTGGGCGTCGATGACGACGGCGGCGAGGTGCGGCCAGCGGCGGGCGAGGAAGTCGACGGGCCATTTGGTGCCATGTTTCCTGACGCCTTTGAGGGCGGCGACGTCGATGTACGCGGTGCCGTCCTCGTAGGCTTGGCACGCTCCGATGGTGATCCATCCGCGGTGTGGCGGCATGTCGACGGCCATGGCGGTCCAGCCTCCGGGCGCGCGTTCCGATGTGGCTGCCTGCGCCCAGAGTTCCGGGTCGATGGCGGCGTGCTCGCCGTCCTGGTCCCAGATGCCGAGGGCTTCGCGGCGGAAGCTGTCCTCGCCGAGGTTCTTGAGCATGCGCAGCATCGCGGTGGCCGGTGTGCGATGCGGGTAGCTTGGGTTGGCTTGGGCCCAGGCGTCGGGGTCGGCGGTGTCGCAGTCGCGGTCGGCGCCGAACTCGATCCATGTGCTGTCGGGGTCGTGCCCGAGACCGGCCGTGCGGCGATCGGTGAACACTTCGCCGGGGTCCACGGGCCTGGGTGGCGTGCCCATGTGGATGATGAGCGGGTTTTTCGCGGCGTTGGCGGTCGGGATCATGTCCTCGAGTGCTTTTTCGGTCAGGATCTGCGCCTCATCGAAGATGATGACGTCGACCGCGGCGAAGCCTCGGCCGAAGCCCTGTTCGCGGGCGCCGAACAGGATGCGGCTGCCGTTGGCGAACGCGATTTCCTCCTGCCCGTTGGTCTGTCGGATGACCTTGCAGTGTCTGGCGAGGCCGGGCCGTTTGACGAGCGCCTGCATCGACTTGAACGTTTCGGCCGAGGTCCGTGTGCGGTGCGCTGTCCAGATGACCTTGAGGTTTGGTGTGGTCAGGCACAGGATGACGATGATCGTTCCGACGGTGAAGGTCTTGCCGGTCTGCCGGCAGATCGACATGCCAATGCCGCCGACGCTTGAGGCGTAGGTGCCGTCGGCCCGTTTGGCGAGCATGAGCGTGCCGATGCCTTCCTGCCATCGGTCGAAGTGGATGTCGAGCCGTTCGGCGACGCGGCGGACGCGGCCGAAGCCGCTGGCCGTGACGCCTTCGGGGATGTTCAGGACTCGGGCGGCCTCAGAGAGCCTCGGCGTCGAAGGGTTCGTCTTCGATGCCATCCGTCATCTCCTCGGGGTCGTCGAGTATCGGATCGGGCTCCTTGTCGCCGTCGAGTTCGAGCAGCTCCTTGCCGACGGCGAGCAGCTGCTTGCTCAGGCCGGCCACGGCGGTGGCCGGGCAGTGCGTGTCCTTGAGGTTGCGCATGAGGGCCGTGCGCGACACTTCGAGCAGGTCGCGGTAAGTGGCCGGCCCGGGTGAGGGTGACGGTGACGATGACGGTGACGATGATGGTGACGGTGCGGCGCCGTCGCGGGCACGGCGTTTGGAGGCGAGCTTGCGGCACGTGTCGGAGCAGTATTTGCGTCTCGCGCTGGCGTTTCTGGGCATTACGGCGCCGCAGCGCGCGCAGGTTCTGGCCGGCATGGCCTGCCTCCTTGGGACGGCGGGGTGCGGGTGACGATATTTTTTCGCGGGGAGAGGTATCGGCGCTGCACACGAGGTCGCCCCCCGAACCGGGTGGGGGGTATGGTCCCGTGGGGTCACCAGTCGTCCGACTCCCAGTCGGCGGCGACGACGGCGCTTGGACGGTGGCCGGCGAGCCGGCGGCGTACCTCGGCGCGGGCCCATGCGAGCGTGTGCGTGCCCTTGACCGCGTTGCACCAGCGGTGCGCCGGTCCGCTGTTCGCCTTGCATACGCGTCCGCCGTTGGCGATGGCCACGGTCTCGTCGACCACATAGCTCCAGGGGTCCGGCGGCCGACGGGTGTAGTCGATGGGCCGGCCGCAGATGTAGCAGTCGGCCTTGCGCGCACGCCAGTAGGCCTGCACCTCACGGCGCCGGTGGCCGTTGGCGTAGCGGGGATTGCCCATGGTCGGGGGCTCCTTGAACAGGAAAGCACCAGCCCTGTGGGGCATGGTGCAAGTCAATGTACATATTACGCGGCGGCAGGGGCCTGCGCAACCTCGACGAGCTCGGCCAGGTTGAACACCCATACGCCCCGGCGCAGAGCCCGCGCATGGGGCAGGCGGCCGCGGCGCAGCCAGTCCGTGATCTGCTTGCGGGTCACGCGCACGCCCGCATGGCGGGTCAGCCACAGGGCCGCCTCGGCGGGAGAGCCTTGCCAGGTGCGTTCATGCAGGTCCTTCAGCCGGCTTCGCACGAGGCCCTGCAGGTCGTCGAGCAGGTCATGGCAGGCGGGGCACCGGCCGGAATCCATGTGCGCGGGCACCGCGAGCCGTTGCCCGCAGGACGGGCAGTTGACCACGGTGACGCGCCCGTCGGCCGGCGTGGTGGCGCGGTCGATACGGTGCAGGAACCGTTCGAGCCCGTCGAGCAGGCCGCCGGCCTGCGGACTGGCGGTGACCTTCGTATGGTTGGCGAGGATCCACCGCCATGCGCCCTTCCATGCCCCGGCCGGGGCGAGCATCCAGCGGATCTCGCCCAGGGCGGCCACGTGCAGCATGAGCGTGCGCGCCTCATCATAGACGTCCATCCAGCCGCAGCTGATCGGCAGGGCGGCCACGGCATGGTTCGCGGCGCCCTCCCTTCCGCCGATGCGCGCCTTGCGTTCGGCCAACGCGCGCAGTTCCGGGATGAGCCGGCCCAGGACGGTCACGTCCCTGACCAGCCGTCGCGCACAGTCCCTGCACAATGTTCCGCCGGCCGGCCGCCGGCAGTATCCGCATGCTCCCATCTGAGTCCTTCCGGGCGAGTAGTGTTGAAAACGGTCTCCAAGGCCTCGGCCCGACAGGGTTGGGGCCTCTCCTTTTATTCGCCGCCCTGTTGGACGATCTTGCGGATGATCATGCGGCCGATGTTGTTCTCTTCGTCGCGTTGGTCGGCCTGGTCGAGTAGTTCGGCCAAGTCCTGCATCATGTGCGCGTGTTTGAGCGCCTTGGATGCCTGAAGCGTGGCCAGGGTGAGCGCGTGGCCGATCTGGATGTCCTCGCTGCCGCTGATGGCTTGGATGTCGGCGAGCGCCTTGCCGATGTGTTGCTGCAGTGCGATGGCTTGGCGGCGGATGGTCTCGGCCGCGTTGAGGCGGTCCATGCTCTTGTCGATGTCGTTGTTCATTGGTGCTCCTTGTTTGGTCTGGTGTCGCGGAGGATGCCCGTGACGGGTTGTTCTCCGAGATCGATGCGTTCGATGCTGGCGCGGCGGCGGAGGATGAGCGCGTATTCGTCCATGACGTCGAGCTGGCGGCCGAGCAGTGCGATCGGGCAGGCGGGCTCGAAGCCGAGCGTGCCGTCCGCGTATTTGGCCAGCAGGTCCCTGAGTCGGTCCGCACGGCGGATGAGCTCGTGGTATTCGGCGTTCATCCCGTTTCCCTCGCTTTCCGCCCCGCCCGTCTTGATCGTCCGGTCACCCCTGAGCCGTGAGACGTGATCGACCGAATTGGGCCCGCCGGTACAGTCAAGGCCGACGGTACAGTCAAGGCCGACGGTCCCCTCGAGATCGTCCGCGGTGGCCTTCGGCATGTGTCCCGCGCGCGTGCGCGTCCACGCGTCGATGTCCGAAAGGCGGTAGACCACGAGGTTGTACCCCAATCTCACGCATTGCGGGCCGACGCCCCTCTGACGCCACTTCGCCAACGTCCTGGGCGAGACCCCGATCATCCGCACGGCCTCACGGGACTTGAGCATCCTGTCCTCCATACCCGTCCCCTCACTCGCCCGGCTCCCTGTCGGGCCCGTATCCCCGACCGCCTCGGCGGCCACGCCGTCCAGCCCGTCTTCCAACGCGGCGGCGAGATGGCCATACCAGTCCTCGACATCCGGACCCTTCGCCATCCAGCCGCAACCGCAAACGATGCGGCCATGGCCGTCGATGCACGGCTCGAGGACGCCTTCCGAACCGAAGTCACCCAGATGGTCGGCCAGCACGTCCCTCACGGCCTGCGCCCCGGACCGCGGCGGGGCCGAGAGCAGCCTGTCCACATGCTCGCCGAACGCCCGCCACGAGTCGAACCGGCACCCGCATCCACGGCAACGGACCTCCGGCGGACTCCAGGCCATGTACCCGGCATGAGCCGCCGCCAGATTGCGTCTCCCACTCATTTCACACCCCTTGCTTTCACTTCCGTGGGCATCGGCCCGCCATGACCGAGCATGGATTCACAGTGACGAATCACGTGCGCGAAGACGTTCGCCTCATGCGTGAAAAAATCAACCGGCCGTACCGGGTCATTGACAAGGCCTTTCCCATCCTTCCCGCGCCATTGCAGTACGTAATCGCGTTCCTTGCCAAGCCATTCGATGAGTTCGCTGAGGGCCTTATCCCTATCCTTCTCACTCATGTCACTCGTGGCGGGTTCGCCGCGTCGGCATCGGAACGGGTTCCGCGTATCGCGTTCCTCCCTCCCGTTGGCGGCGAGCGCGTCCCTGATCTCGTCCCTGGCCATGATGTAGGCATGGTATCTGGCCGAGGCGTTCTCCTCGAGGATCCTGTTGCCCATGCGCATGCCGTTGTCGGCCGCTTCGCGTTCCCGGGCGATCAGTTTGTCGAGTATGCCGATGGCGATGTCGATGTCTTGCATTGTTGCTCCTTTCCCTTGTCGTGTTCCACGGAGTAGCCGAGCAGGCAGTTGACCAGGATCCCGACCGCTTGGCGTTCCCCTTCGTCCTCCGGTCGGATGCACGGGCAGTCGGGCTCTTGTTCGATTCTCACCGTGGCTCCCTGTCGGCCCCGCCGGCATGGTCCCAATCACAGGACATGCCGCCGCCGACCCGGTATCCTCCGAATTCGACGCAGGTGACCTTGCGGGTATCGTTCAGGGTGATCTCGCACTGCCTGAAGCCGCTGCCGAGGTAAGCGCAGTCCGTAGGATCCCCGTCCGACGGCTCCCCCGCCGTACCGCATCCGGCGAGCGCGAGCAGCAGTACCGGCGTGAACAGGAACACGATGACGGCGGTGATGCCGATGCCGCCGGTGAGCGTGATTTTGGTTTTTCTTTTCATATTCGTGTCATTCCTTGGTGTAGATGGTGAGGTTGCGGATGCCTTCGGCCATACGGTTCGAACGATTGTTCGGATCGTGGTGGATGATGTTGCGGCCGAGGCCTTGGAAGCGTAGCCATGCGGTCCCGTCCATGCCGCGGCATAGTTCGAGTCGGCCGTCGATGATGACGTCCTGTGCGGTGCGGGCGATGCAGCGGCTGCCGGACAGGACGGCCGGGTCGGCCGTCCGCCATTGGCGCAGTGGGAGGAGGACGCTCACTGCGTGTCCTCCTCCGGTCGGCGTGCGTCGTCGTATCCCTCGTCGTATCCCTCGTCGTAGGCCTGGTCGAGCATGTCCCGCATCTCATCCGACAGGTGGAACGCGCGGATGGCGTCCACGGCGATACGCCGCCACGGCTCCCTGTCCCCATAGTCCATTTCGCTCCACGGACGTGGATGCCGATGCCCGTTGCGATGCCAGCGCAGGTAGATCGCCCTGGCGACCCTGTACTGCGTGTCCACGCCGATACGGATGGTCTCCTCGCTCGTCATGAATGCTCCTTAGTACGTTTCCGGCGTTTCGACGGCGCTCAGGTCGGCGATGACGTAGGCGACGAGCGCGATGGCGGGCGCCAGCACGACGAGCACGGCGTGCAGGGCCAGCAGCCACAGCGGGATCCACCACCCGCACCCATAGCCAAGAATCAGCCTGACGGCCGCATGCGGCACGAGCAACAACACGGCGACGGTGAACAGCGTGGCCGTGACGTCGCCCACACGGCCGGCCATACGGTTGACGGTCCTCATTCGACACCTCCTTTGATCCGGGTGAGCATTGCGACGTAATCGCGGATGTCACGGTCGATGCAGTCCATGACCCGATGCGTCGACGTGCGGCCACCGCCGTACGGATCCCGTCCGACCGTCCGCCAGGCAAGACGCAACGCGGTCAGATCAAGCCGACGGTAATGCACCGGCAACGACCCACACAACCGCTGCAACCAGTCAAGATCGAACGCCACATTCGAACCGGCCGGATGCAAGGTGAACCGCTGCGCCAACCCCGCCACGAAATCTCCCGCCATATCGGCCGCCGACCGCCTGTCGCACGACGGATAGGCCTCAAGCACCTCCCTCAGCAGGCCGTTGGCCGCGTGATATTCGAACGCCGTCAGCTCGCGCTCGCCGATGGTGAGCCTGCCTTTGTCGGGGCTGATGATGCGGTGGAGCGTGTCGATGGTTTCGGATGCGTCCATGCTGGTGCACCGCATGCCGATTTCGAGCAGGACGTCGGTGCCCGGGTCGAGGCCCGTGGTCTCCACGTCCATCCATAGGAGCATGTCGGGTTTGCCGTCGCTCATAGGTGTTCCTCCTTGGTTCTGATGGCGATGAGTTCGCCCGGGGTGAGCGTCCTGGCCGTGCCGTCCGGCAGCAGGAGCTGCCAGCGGCCGGTCCAGTCCCTGACGGGAGTGGATGCGGGCTCGCTTCCGACGGGCACGATCCAGCCGTTGCGCCACGCCTCGGCCACATGGGCGTGGATCCAGCCATGGCAGCCGGTCGTGCCCGACCCGCACAGGACGATGATGTTCTCGGGACTGTGCCGGACCTGCGGGTCCGCGGTACGGCGCAGTTGCCGGTGGTGGCCGCTGCGGCCCGGCCAGAGGGACGGGTCGTGGATGTTGCGGCCGCACCGCTGGCAGTGATGGCCCTGACGTACGAGCGCGGCCCTTTTCGCCGCTTGGAATTCGGCGTCGTTCACCGGTCGGCCCCAATCCGGTCGATCGCGTCGATGACGCGTTGCGCCTGTCGGATGAAGCCGGCGCGGATCCATTCGTTCTCGGCCATGAAGTGTCGTGCGGCGGGGCCCGTGATCCGGTCGGGCAGTGCCCAGTTGCATTCCCAGAGCGCGATGGCGGCGGCGAGCACGCGCGGGTCGGACGTGTCGGTGGTGTCGGTGGCGTCGTTCATTTCCTCTCCTCCGTTTGCGTGAGTTTGTTGACGAGGTCCAGGCATGCGGCGCATCGCGTCTTGAGGTCGGCGGCGAGCGTGATGGTCGGCTCGTCGCCGTGGCCGGTGAGGGCCCGCAGTTCGATGGTGGCGGCGGCTTGGGCTGCGTCGGCCAGCAGGCCGGTGAGTCTGGCGAGTTGGTCGGCCGTCATTCGTCATCCTCCCTGTCTTCCCGTCCGGCCTCGCCGTCTTCCTGCTTGATGGTCTGGCGAAGTGTTTCGAGGTGTTCGGTCTCGTCGTCGGCCGGCTCGTAGCCGAGATCCTCGAGGATCCGGTAGTAGTCGATGATGATGCGCGCCGTATCGCCGCCGCGTCCGGACCAGTCGGATGGTTCGATGAACCATTCGATGCGGCTGGCGAGGATGGATACGGCCTCCGGTGGCCAGTCGGAGGTCTGCAGACTGGTGTGGGCGGCGTGCGGGCCGTCCGCGGCGGGGATGCCGGTGATCTTCTCGTATTCCATGCGGCCGCAGTTGACGTCGTCCCATGTGGAGAGCGCCTTGGTGAAGCCGTCCGGGTCCGGGTCAACGAGTTGCAGGAGTCCGAGCCTCGCCGTGGTTTCGATGAGTCTGGCACGTTTGATGGCGTGGAGATGGCCGTGGAGCCATGCCATGCGTTTGGCGGCGGATGCGGCGGCGTATTCCTCGAGCGCATGGATCCTCG
>SKEH01000289.1_pt1 | contig 33157 bp, 27 predicted proteins | sample 4826571 | NCBI WGS metagenome assembly SKEH01 (sample SAMN11008814, study PRJNA524170) | human gut metagenome | biome: Human fecal sample; material: Feces; isolation source: fecal sample from pouch patient p29 | host: Homo sapiens | place: Israel: Tel-Aviv | collected 2016-09-14 | reverse complement strand
GGAATCGGACCAAATGTATAAAAGATACCGATGAAACAGCAAGCCGCCCCCATCAACAATAGAAGGAGCCCCGTTTTAGCAGTTAGAATGAGACCGATGATCAGAACAAAAAGGATCATTCCTAAAATCATATTGCGAACCAACTTGGGGGAAGTCCCTGTACGTCCGATCACATTTTCTTCGTATTTATAAACAGCGGAATGGGCTTTTTCGTAGTCCATATAATTGTTGATAGCTGTTGTCGCCAAATCAAAGACGAGCATACCGATAAAAAATAATACGGTGTTCAACCAATGTATCTCATGAAAAAAAGCGATAGAGAATAAAACCCCTATCGCAAAAGGAAATACACTAGCTACCTTAGTCCGTAGTTCGACTACTTCTAAAAAGATTTTTAGTGTCATGTTTCTTGCTCCTTATTTCAGTTCTGAGCGATCGCCCATCGTATATTTTGAGTCTTTATCCAGTTTAAATGTATCTTTGATTGGATCTGTCACGTATACTTTATCTTCTTTTGTGACAAAAATCGCTTCAGTACCATTGTTCAATTCACTTTCAACGTATTCAAGACCTTTTTTCACACCCATTGAAAAGACAGCCGTTGATAAGCCATCACCATCAATTGATTTATCTGTGATGATCGTGACGCTTGCGATGTCATTATCAAAAGGATAACCAGTTTTAGGATCAAATAAATGATGGTACTTTTTACCGTCTACTTCTAAGTAGCGTTCATAGATACCAGATGTAACGAGTGTTTTATTCCGTTCTTCGATTGTTCCTAATACAGATCCGCGTGCTAGATTAGGGTCTTGGATACCGACTGTCCAGTCTTGATCTTTCCCTCTAGGACTATGACCTAGAACATAAACATTTCCACCTAAGTCAACGATCGCTGTCGTCACACCTTGTTTTTTCAGTACTTTCACTACTTCATCTGTGATGTATCCTTTAGCGATCGCTCCAAGGTCAATGATCATCCCTTTTTCTTTGAGATAGACAGTCTTGTCTTGATCGTTCAATTCGATTTTATGGTAGTCGACTAATTTCAATGCTTGGTCGATTTCTTCTTGAGAAGGTTTTCTTGCATCATCAAAACCAATACGCCACAGCTGAGTGATAGCACCGATCGCCATATCAAAACCACCTTGGGAATCTTCGCTGTATTCATAGGCTTTCTTCAATAACCCATAGACATCATCAGAAACTTTCACCGGCTTGATACCAGCTTGCTGATTGACTTCATCGATTTCTGAACCTGGTTGGTTGATCGTGATTTTATCACCCAACTCTTTTACTCGATCAAAAGCTGGTTTTAAAGCAGCTTCTTTTCCTTCATCGTAGACACGGATCCGGACATACGTACCTAATAGGAATTGTTCATCTGAATAAGGATCTTTTAATATTTTATTTGTCGTAGTACTTGTTGTTGTGGCTTTATTCGCTGAAGTACTACAACCAGCTAACGTCAATAGGCATAGCAAAGCGACGATAGGGAGTAAGCGTTTCTTTAACATGTGTTTCCTCATTTCATCAGTGGCAAGAAGGGTATAGCAAAACAAAAAATATTCTTTCAGAAATAAGCCGAAATATCACAAAAATTTTTCAAAGAAAATTTCGGATATCTCGGCTTGGATTTCAGAAAAAAACTATTGTTGAGACAGCTTCTTCCACATTTATTTCTAGTTGATTATTTTGTTACGATGTTGTCAACTTCGATTGTTTGTGTATCGCCTTTTTCAGCTGCATTCACTAATTGTTGTGCGTACATAATGAATGAATGTGAGCTGTGAGTAGCACCAGTAACTACTTCTACGTCAGCAGGTGAACCATCTTCTTCGCCCATTGCTTTGACAAGTTCGTCGTTAAGTGTAGGGATGTAAGTTTTAGGTTCAGTACCACTTTTCGCTTTCATATTTTCGTTGTATTCTGTGTCATCTTGTTTTGATTTGCCATCTTTGTCGATGTAATCAAATTTAGAATCCGTTACTTTACCGCCAGCTACAGTCATTTCGAATTGTACGCGGTAGCCGTTAGAGTAGTTCTTTTCTTCTAATTTGTAAGTACCGTCTTTCAAGTCAGCACCATTGTCGATTTCAATCGTATCTGTGTTACCAGCTTGAGCTGCTTGGATCAATTGTTGTGCATAGTTTTGGAAGCTTTCTGAAGAGTGAGTAGCACCAGTGACTACTTCAACACCGCCAGCGCTTTGAGCTTTCACGAATTGTTCGTTTAATTCTGGGATGAATTTTTCTGGACTAGTGCCAGCTTTTGCATCCATATTTTTATTGTATTCTGCATCTTTTGTTTTTGAGTCGCCTTTTTCGTTGATGTTGTCATATTTAGACTCAGTGATCTTACCATCTTTTACGACCATTTCAAAAACTGCGCGGTAGCCATTAGAGTAATTTTTTTCTTCCAATTTATATGTGCCATCTTTCAACTCGCCACCAGCGACAACTTTTGCTGAACTTTCAGTTGTTGCGCTTTCAGAAGTTTGTGCTGTTGAAGCTTCAGATGAACTTGAGCTGTTTGAGCTTCCATTGTCATCTGCACCACAAGCACCTAACACTAAAGCTGAAAATGCTAAAACTGCAAATCCAGTAACAAAACGTTTGTTCTTCATTTTTAAATCCCACCATTTCCTTTTTTAGTCCACAATTTTCTTTGTGATTCATTATACATTCTAATAGATATTAGCTATAAGTCAACCATTTTAAGCAAATAACTATTATAATCTTACAACCGTTTTCTTTCTGTAAATTTCGTGAAAAAAACGCTTAATAATAAAAATTCAAAAAAATCGAAAAGGAATTAGACAAAAGAACATAACATCTATATAATGTATGGAGATTGTGTAATAGGTATCAAACTAAAATAGTTATTATAAATTTCAAATAAATGGTTTAATAAGGAGCGGATGATCAATGGCAAAGCAAAATATTGTCGTTGTAGGTGCAGGTTATGCCGGAGTATCAGCTACAAAGTACTTGGCAAAAAAACTGAAAAAAGAAGATGTGACAATCACGTTGATTGATCGTCATTCGTACCACACGATGATGACAGAACTTCACGAAGTTGCAGGCGGACGAGTTGAACCACAAGCAATTCAATATGATTTACAGCACTTATTTGCACGACAAAAAAATGTTCAATTAGTGACAGACACGGTAATCGGTATCGATAAAGAACAAAAAATCGTTAAAACAAAATTAGGTTCTTATCCATTTGACCAATTGATCTTAGGGATGGGTGGCGAACCAAATGACTTTGGTACACCTGGTGTAAAAGAAAATGGCTTTACGTTATGGTCATTCGAAGATTCGGTGAAGATTCGTGAACATATCGAGCGAACAGTTGCCAAAGCAGCATTAGAGCCAAATGATGAACTACGTCGCGCCATGTTGACGTTTGTAGTATGTGGTTCAGGTTTTACCGGAATCGAAATGATTGGTGAATTAATTGACTGGAAAAAACGTTTAGCAAAAGACTACAAATTAGATCCAAGCGAAATCACTTTGATGGTCGTAGAAGCAATGCCAACGATTTTGAATATGTTAGATCGTAACGATGCGGCCAAAGCGGAACGTTACTTGAAGAAACATCAAGTAGAATTATTGTTGAATTCCCCAATCGTTGAGGTAGCAAATGATCATATCAAATTAAAAGATGGTCGTCAGATTCCAACACACACTTTGATTTGGACAGCTGGTGTAAAAGGTACATCTGATGCAGCTGATTTTGGATTAGAATTGGCTCGCGGACAACGTCTGATTGCCAACGAGTACATGCAAGCAAAAGGCTATGAAGATAAAAATATCTATATCATCGGGGACTTGGTTTTCTATGAAGAATTCCCTGGAACACCGACACCGCAAATCGTTCAAGCGGCTGAACAGACAGGGCATACGGCTGCTACAAATATCGTGGCTTCGATCAAAGGTGGCGAGAAACACAAGTTTAAAGGGAATTATCAAGGTTTCATGGTCTCAGTTGGCGCTAAATGGGGGGTTGCGAACCTATTTAACAAGATCCATTTGAGTGGTTTCCTAGCAATCGTCATGAAACATATCGTCAACTTAAAATATTTCTTTGATATTCGCTCTGGATACTATATGTTCCAATATCTAATGCATGAATTCTTCCATATCAAAGATGACCGAAATGTGACACGTGGTCATTCTTCACGCTATGGGAATGTACTATGGAGTGTACCGCTACGTATTTTCTATGGACTAGTTTGGTTTATAGAAGCATTCAAGAAAATCGTTGGTAACGGTGAAGTATTGAAACCAGGTACATGGTTCGGTGAGGGATCATGGTTCACTGGTAACAGCGTCTTCCCTTGGACATGGGAATATAATGTGACGGATGTTGCAAGTGGCGCATCAGCTGCCGGAGATGCAACAACAGCTGCTAGCGGTGCTGCATCAAGTGGTGCTGGGGAAGCAGCAACACAAGCTGCACATTTTGGTCTAAGCTATGCTTATGGAGAAGAACCAATGGCTGTGATCGACAAATCACCTGCTTGGTTTACAAAAATGATGCAAGTCATCATGCCGAATAACGATGTAGCAATGTTCTTCCAAAAATTCATGGTTTTCTTTGAAATTGCGTTGGCATTAGCATTGATTGCTGGCTTATTCACTTGGTTATGTAGTGCAACAACGATTGTGTTGGTCATCACGTTCTGTTTATCAGGAATGTTTTACTGGGTAAACATCTGGTTTATCTTTGTGGCCTTCGCGTTGATGAATGGTTCAGGACGAGCAATCGGACTTGATCGCTGGGTAATTCCATGGTTGCAAAAAACATTAGGAAATTGGTGGTATGGGAAACCCAAATCCCAATATGGCTCAAAATAGCATGCAATATAGAGCTTGAACAGAAAAAGTTTAAAGTAATGGTTGATTGAAGGAAAGTTCTAGGGATACCTAGGACTTTCTTTTATTCCGTGCTAAAATTGGGTCAGTGAAAAAGGGCAGAGGAGGATGCGTACAAAAAATGAAAGAATTTATCAAGAAAAGTTTACTCAAACCTTGGGATATCTTCATTATCATTCTTTTGGTTGCTCTTTCTTTTTTACCAGTTATCATTTTTAGTTACCAGCAAGCAAACGCTGCACCTGAAAAAGAAGCAGTGCTGCGGGTAGATGGAACAGAAATCAAAACCTTTCCACTAAGCGTGGGGAGTGAAACATATACGTACACATACAAAGATTCCCATGGTGATTACAATCTGATCGAAATTGCCGGAGATAAAATTCGGATCAAGGAAGCAGATTGTGATGATCAGATTTGTGTGAGAAGAGGATGGGCATCAAAAAATGGGGAGACAATCGTATGTTTACCACATAAATTAGTGATCGAAGTGCGATCAACAGATGGGAGTGACGAAGACAGTCTGATTTATTAGGCTATTCACACCATGACAAAATTACAAAAAATGATTTATATCTCTCTTTTAGTAGCACAGGGCGTGATCATTGGACTGATTGAAAACATGATTCCTTATCCGTTTTCTTTTGCACCTGGAGCCAAATTAGGTCTAGCAAATTTGATTACGATCGTAGCGATCTTTACGATGAACAAACGAGATAGTTTTTTGCTCCTGTGGCTCCGTTTGTTTTTAACGACGTTATTAGGTGGAACAATCTCTACTTTTCTGTATAGTATGAGTGGCGCACTACTTAGTTATTTCGGGATGTTACTAGTCAAAAAACTAGGACCAAAAAGAGTCAGCATTATTGGTATCAGTGCAACAGGTGGATTTATGCATAATGTGGGGCAGCTCGTTACAGCCTCTTTTATTGCCCAATCTTGGACGGTTATGCTTTATTTACCAATTTTATCTTTTTTAGGCATCTTATCAGGTATCGCTATTGGAATTGCCGCAAATTACTTGTTGCGCCATGTACGAACCCTTCAAAAATTCCAAAAAGAATATGAGTTAAAAAAGAAAGACAAATGGCAGTCCGTTTTTTTAGAAAAATAATCGCTATGCAAGGAGTTTTTTTATGAAGTTACATCCAATGTGGGAGGGCTATCCCGGTTTAAAAGACGAGTTAACAGAAACGTTGAAGAAAATGGAAGATGTCATCCGCTTAAAAAATAAACCAGTTGAACAAGCAATTAAAGAAACGATCCATGCTGGTGGCAAATTATTACGGCCTGCATACCAATTATTGTTTTCTCAATTTGGTGCTGAGAACGATCGAGATAAAGCAATTGCGTTAGCTGCTTCGATCGAAATGCTTCATACGGCTACGCTGATCCATGACGATATCGTCGATGAAGCAAACATGCGACGCGGAAAGAAAAATATTCGGGGCAATTTTGGGAATACGGTAGCCGTCTATGCGGGAGACTATTTATTTGTGTGTTGTTTTAAATTACTTTCTAATTATTCTACTTCCCTTAAAAGTCTGCAGACAAATTCTCGCAGTATGGAAAAAATATTAGATGGAGAGTTAGGCCAAATGGATGATCGTTATAATTATCATCTAACGGTTGAGGAATATTTAGAAAATATTTCTGGTAAAACAGCTGAACTATTTCAGTTGAGCTGTTCGATAGGCGCTTATGAAAGTGGGACAACTGAACGGTTTGCGAAAAAAGCTGGTACGATCGGTTTAGCGATCGGGATGGCTTTTCAAATCATTGATGATATTTTAGACTATACTAAAAGCAGTGATGAAATTGGTAAGCCAGTACTAGAAGATATGCGTCAAGGCGTATATTCACTACCGTTGATCTATGCGTTACAAACGGATAAAAAGGCAGAACTTATCTCATATCTTGATAAAAAAGACAAGTTGACTTCTGAGGAAATAGAGAAAGTTCGAACACTAGTCGCAGAAGCAAAAGGGGTAGAAAAAGCCAAAGGATTAGCTGGAAAATATACCAAAAAAGCATTAAATGAAATCAATAAACTACCAGATAATCTATTTGGAACGAAGGAAAATTTACTGTCGCTCACGAGCTTGATCTTAGAGCGAGAAAATTAAGGACGATTTGATACAGAGGTTGGGACAGAAGTGTTTAACTCCGAGAAATAAGAAGACATTCACGAAAATTGCTTTTCAAATTTTTGTGAATGTGGGCTTATTTCCGAAGGAGTTTCTTTCGTCCCAGCCATTTTTTTCTTTTTAGGGAAAAAAGTTTCTCCCATTGTTTGATTAGCAAGTATGCTAATACTAGATGCAAGTCTATTATTTATTGGTAACATTTGATACGTGAATTTTGTGTGAAAAGTGATAAAAGCAGTGATCAAGTGGCTATTTTTTGAGATAAAATCAAGCATCAATTTGTTTAAAAAGGAGGGACAGAAGAAGCCAGTACACATAAAATGTTTTGGGGGAAATGTTTTGTGCGTAAGCGATCGCTACACATCGTCAAATCCAATTAAATAAATTGTTAAAAAGTTGTTGAGCTGACTAAAAGGATTTCTTTTTTAGTTATACTCAGCAACTTTTTTGTCGAATCCTTAGCTGATGGATACGACCGTAGAATAACTTATGCTCTATAAAATAAAAAAAGAAACAAACATGCTTAAAATAGTGGGAGTTATTTCAAGCATGTTTCACAGCCAGAAGAAGCCAATGGCTATTTTGTTAAGGACTGATCTGTAGTTCGTGTGATAGCTGATCGGTGGTTTTGGCTGGTTTGCTGATTAGATGAAGTTATCGCTTGTTTTTTTACTTGATTGAACGTATGTAGAGGGACTCTTTTCTCACTGATAACTGCATTTTGTTTAGTATTAGTTATTTCCGATGGGTGCCTCGCTACTTCTTGCAAAAGATTTGCGATATGCGGTTTGATCTCCGAATGATTCTTTAACTGATTGGGTAAATTTTTTGAAACTTTGGTTATTTCTTTTTCAAGATTAGATATATTTTTTTGATATACTTCTCCTTTTTCATTTTCAAGCTTTGCTGGAGCTTGTTTTTGCGCTTTTAACTCTTGTTCGATTTTCTGTGCCTTCAAAATCGTCATGATGGTAAATGCGAGGGTGATCCATCCTTTTACTACAGGTAGTACTTGCATTGGTACATGATTTGAACGTGAAATTTTTTGACTCAACTTTGCAAGTTCTTGTTGTTTTTCTTCCAGAGCATACGCATCTTTAAACGCTTCGTTTTGTTCGATTTTTGCGCTTTTTTCTGATGTTCCTTTGTCTTGCTCATTTTCTTTCGAGGGAATGCTATCTTTCAACATATTTGTGATCCTAGCCATAATTAGGTACTCCTTTGTCATAATTGTTGACTTAACTCTAACATTGATGGTAAAGAATCGTACGCCAGAAATTTCTTCTTTTGGAAATGTTCAGACAAGGAAAAAACGTTCTTTCCTTTTTTTAAAAATTCTTGTTCTAGTGGTAAAAAAGATTCATGCTATAGTTTCAATTACCAAACCACTGTAAGAAAGGAAGATTTTTTTGAGGAAACAACTAGCGACTGATTTATCAAGAGTAGATGTAAATGAGATTTTGACTCAGCTTTTAACAAAAAAGAGTTATTTTTCTTTCAACGACATTGAAAAAGAATGTCAAAGAACGTTAACTACAGCTGATAAATTTTTGATCCGTTGTGTAGTGGTCAAAAAATTCAATTTGAATATTGAGTATTTAGCATCGAACCAGCTAAAATTTTATAGGAAAAAAGAATGTCTTTCTTGAGAAAAAACTGAATAAAAATGTTGTAATACTGTACAAAATAACAAGTTCATCTAATTATCATTTATTATAATGATAGAAGCAATGAAAGAAAAAAAGGGGGGCTGAAAAAGCAAAAAATATTGTTGTATAGAGGATGGTTTGAATATTTTATATACGTTATCTTTTTTTGAACGGAAACGATTTCGGAAGTTGACACATGTATAAATAAAATGGGGTAATATACCTATGGCTAGATTTTGGGGAGATTTTTTTTAAACAGATTCACTTGTTGACCAACTTTTATTGGCGGTAGAATTTCAGTTAGTAGAAAATTATCTGTAATTGGGGTAGGTAGTTTTCTTACAGTACGTCTAGTAATTATGGTAGTCAAGAGCACATAGTATATTTATTGTAGTTTGTTAGTAAAACAATCGCACATAAACACCAGTCTTCAGTTTTACTCGTGAGTTGGAGACTAGGGAGGGTAAACAACGAGCTCATATAAAAGCAACCACCATTGAGAAAAAGCCGTCTATCACAGAAGTTTCCAACATGGATTTCTGTGATAGACGGGCTTTTTAATGTCACTATGTGAATAGTTGATCTACTAATAGCTGTTTTTTTCTAGATCGATTCGATCGCAGAAAGGCTGATTTCACCGGAGGAAAGAGACAAGGTTCCCTGTGGGGTCTCAACGATCAATTCGCCATGCTCCCCGATTTTTCTAGCGATACCTGTGTAAGAAATCCCTTTTTGTGTAAAGCTGACTTTTTTACCTAACACAAACGATCTTTCTCGATAGAGATTTAAATAAGCATCACTTGAATCTGAAAGATAAGTAAAGAAATTTTGCCAGATTTGACTGATCATTTCATTACGTGTAGTGGTTTTGTTTCCATCTGCAAATAGAGAAGAAGCTTTGTTTTGGATTGCCTCAGGAAAATGTGCTTGAGGAATGGAGAAATTCATCCCGATCCCAATAATCACTGAACTGATTTCGCCAGATTCCATATCACTCACGGCCTCTGAAAGAATACCGCTGATTTTTTTGCCATTTAAATAAATATCGTTGACCCATTTGATTGATGCAGACTTGCCGGTTAATTCTTGGATCGCTTTTATACACGCACTGGCAGCGATGATCGTATATTGAGGTAACTCATCAAACCGTTGATTTGGATGTAGCAAAAGACTCATGTAGATTCCTTGGCCAGGCTCCGCAAAAAAAGGTCGACCAAAACGACCGTGCGCCTGTTCTTGTGTATCTGCTACCAATAAAACCGGATCCATCTGGTGTTGGGTAGCGATTAGTTTTGCATCTTTCATCGTTGATTCAGATTGCTTTAGGACCTGTACTTTTAAATCAGGGGCGAAATAGTGTAGTGCTTGGCTGATTTCTTGGGCGTCCAAAACATCAGAAGGGAGATAGCGGTACCCTTTTGCTTGATGCTCAAATTGATAGCCTGCTTTTTCTAATTCTTTGATCGCTTTCCAGATACTCGTACGGGAAACTTGTAATTGTTGGGCAATTTTTTCTCCAGAAAGGAACTCGGATGAATCCTTCAATAATTGTAGGACTTTCTCTTTTGTCGCCATCATGATCACTCCTTTTCAGTTCATTGTATCAATAAGTGAAAAAGAACAAAATAATAACTTCAACAAACTCGTTGAAATTTAATCAAATGGATTTTATTAAAAAAAATACGTCAATTTAGCAAAATCGAAAAAAAGAATGATCTAAGCTAAATTGACGTATTTATTCAGAAAGGATCAAGAGAGTAATACTTGATCGTCTTTCAATGCTGTTCCGCTATTTTGTTTGAACATATCCAAGAGTTGAGAAACAGTTAATTGTTGTTTTTCTGCTTCATGGATGTCTACTACGATATTTCCTTGGTGTAACATGATCAGGCGATTCCCATACCGAATGGCATCCTCCATATCATGTGTGACCATGAATGCTGTCAAATGTTGTTCGCCAATCAGTTTTTCAGTCAATTCCATGACTGTTTTTGAAGTGGCAGGATCAAGAGCAGCTGTATGTTCATCCAATAAAATCAGTTCAGGCCTTTGGAGTGTTGCCATCAGTAGAGTGATCGCTTGGCGTTGTCCACCAGAAAGCAAGCCGATTTCAGTTGTTAGTCGATCTTCAAGTCCCAGATTCAAACGGGCTAATTGTTCTTTGAAAAATGTACGATCCTGAGGTTTGACTCCGCGGAAGAAGCCTCGTTTTTTTCCACGTTTCATGGCTAACGCCAAATTTTCTTCGACAGTTAAACGGACAGCAGTGCCTAATTTAGGATCTTGGAACACGCGGCTGATGTCTTTTGAACGTGCCACGACTGATTTTTTAGTCAAGTCTTTCCCATTTAGCAACACACGCCCTTGATCTACAGAAAAGGAACCGGCAATACTGTTTAAAAGAGTAGATTTACCCGCTCCGTTCCCACCGATGATCGTTACGAAGTCACCAGGCTTCAAGGATAGATTGATCCCTTTAAGGACATGGTTCTCGTTGATTGTTCCTTTTTCGAAGGTATGATGAAGGTTTTCTAGCGTTAATACATCAGTCATTTTTATTTACCTCCTTTTGCTTTGGTACGTGTTGGTAATTTTAATTTCTGTTGGATCTGAGGGAATGATAGACAGATAACGAGTACAAGTGCAGAAGCTAATTTTGAATCGCTTGGTTGTACGTTCAATTCAAATACTAATGCCAGGATAAAGCGGTAGATCACGGCCCCCAAGATGATTGTCAGTAAACGGAATAGCAAGGATTGATTTCTAAATAGTACCTCAGCAATAATGATCGATGCCAAACCGATGACGATCGTACCGATCCCTGAGTTTAGATCTGCGAAGCCATTGTTTTGGGCTAACAAAGAACCAGATAGAGCGATACAACCGTTTGAGATCATATAGCCAATGATTTTCATATTATCTGTGTTGATCCCATTTGCTTCACTCATGGCTAAGTTATCTCCCGTTGCACGAATAGCAAGACCCGTCTCTGTTTGTAGGAAAAGGACGAGCAAAGCCACCACGATCAAAGCAAAGATCAAGCCAACGATCAAAACAGCATTTTCTTTTGTCATGCCATAAGATTGGACCCAGTCAAAAACAGTCTTTTGTCCCAACAACGAGATATTAGGAGCACCCATCACTCGAGAAGTAACAGAATATAGACCAGTCATTGTAATGATCCCAGCTAATAAAGCGGGGATTTTAAGTTTCGTGTGAAGTAATCCGGAGACAAGTCCCGCTGCAGCTCCTCCTAAAAAACCTAAAAGACAAGCAAGGACTGGATGGATGCCTTTTGTTATACTCATTGCGGCAATCCCCGCACCTAGCGGGAAACTTCCTTCAGCAGTCAAGTCAGCGATATCTAAAATACGAAAGGTTAAGAATACTCCGATAGCAAGGAGTGCCCATAGGACCCCTTGCGAAGCGGATGATAAAAAAATTGAGATGAGATTTGTCATGATTGTCCTCCTATAGGTCTATTCAGCAGATTTGATCGTTGATGGATCGATCCCGATGGCTTTTGCCATTTCTTCGTTTACATACAATGAAAGATCATCTGCAGATTCGACAGGAAGTTCACTTGGTTTTTTACCATCTAAGATTTTTGCAGCCATTGCGCCTGTTTGTTTCCCTAATTTTTCATAGTCGATCCCAACTGTTGCTAAACCACCATCTTTGACTTGATCAACAGAACCTGCAACGATCGGTGTTTTCGTTTCTTTTGCTACTTCACCGACGACACTGGCTGCACTTGCAAAGGTATTGTCAGTAGGGATATAGATACCATCAACGTCTTTTGCTAAACTTTTTGTTACTTGTTGGACATCGTTTGTTGTATTTGCTGTTAATACTTTGACTTTCACGCCTGCTTTTTTCAGTGCTTTTTCAGCTAGATCGCCTTGGATCTTAGAGTTTGCTTCACCATTGTTGTACATGATCCCGATTGTTTTTGCATCAGGCACGATGCTTAGTAATAAATCGATCTGTTTGTCGATCGGTACCATGTCAGTTGTTCCTGTCACATTTCCGCCAGGTTTTTCATTAGAGGAGACTAAATGTGCTTGTTCTAAGTCTGTCACGGCTGTCACTGTGATTGGTATCGTTGTTGTTTCATTTAAAAGTGATTGTGCTGCGGGAGTTGCAATCCCTAAAAGCAAGTCTGGATCGTCTTTGACTAGTTTTTCGCTCATGCTCTTCAAGTTATCTTGATTATTTTGAGCATTTTGATAGTCGATGGTTAGATTATCGCCTTCTTTATAGCCGTTTTCTTTCAATCCTTCTTTGAAACCTTTATAAGCAGCATCTAGTGAATTGTGTTGTACAAGTTGTAAGACGCCGATTGTTTTTGTGTTATCTGCTTTTTCAGAAGAGTTCCCTGATGAACCACATCCTGCAAGTGCGAGTAGTAAAGCTGTTCCTAATCCGATCATTAATTTCTTTTTCATTTGTTTTTCCTCCTTAAATTTGAAAACAAAAAATCCATTTAGACAAAACGTCTAAATGGATCGGTCATCGAAATATATGAAAGTAAGTAAATACTTTGCACTCTTTCGCTCAGCCACTTAGCGTAATGTCTACGTGGCCTCTTGTGCAGTACAAAGTGCTTTAGCCATCATAGATACAAACTGTCGTTTAACGTTTGCACCCACGATCAATCATGAATACAAACCTATCTAAAGTAGCTAAAGTAAAAGTTATTCAGTTGTGTTGGTGTTAGTTGGTTGATTTTTATTTTCATAAAAAAGCCCTCCACAATTTGAATTTTCTCAAGTATAGCGGAGGGTCATCCCACTGTCAAGCAGAAATTTCAGAAAATTCTCAAAAAAGACGAAATAAATTTTTAGAATACTATAGTAGGAAAAAGATTAAGAAAATCTTGTGTAAAGTCAGAGGAAACGCCAGGAAGTGTTGACTTTTATGAAAAATGAGTGTAGTATATGAAGTTGCAAAAACTATCTGATGAAGTGAAGGCAGAAACGAAATATTGTCCGTTTCGGCTTTAATATAAGGAAACAAAAGTAGAAGCTCATGAAGGAATGGTTTCAAGAGAATGTTCTATTTTTGGTTTTTTTTTGCCTAAAAGCCGCAAAAAATGTCTGTTGTTACCTAAATATAATATTTTTAATATTATTGTAACAATTGATCGGGTAGTCTTTTTGAATGACATTTTAGAGGGGTGAAGAGCTTGGCTGGACACGTAGTAAAATACGGAAAACACCGCGAACGTAGAAGTTTCGCAAGAATCAGTGAAGTGTTGGAATTACCAAATTTGATCGAAATTCAAACAGACTCGTACCAATGGTTCTTAGATGAAGGACTAAGAGAAATGTTTGAAGACATTTTGCCAATCGATGATTTTAACGGCAATCTATCTTTGGAATTTGTGGATTATGAATTGAAAGAACCTAAGTATACTGTAGCAGAAGCTCGCGCACATGATGCCAATTATTCTGCGCCATTACATGTCACTTTGCGTTTAACAAACCGTGAAACTGGTGAAATCAAAGCACAAGAAGTATTCTTTGGTGATTTCCCATTAATGACGGAACAAGGAACATTTATCATCAACGGGGCAGAACGAGTAATCGTTTCTCAGTTGGTTCGTTCACCAGGCGTTTATTTCCATGGTAAAGTCGACAAAAACGGAAAAGAAGGATTCGGTTCAACTGTAATCCCTAACCGTGGTGCTTGGCTAGAAATGGAAACTGATGCAAAAGATATTTCTTACGTACGTATCGACCGTACACGTAAGATTCCATTGACTGTTTTAGTTCGGGCTTTAGGATTTGGCTCAGATGATACGATCTTTGAAATCTTCGGCGACAGTGAAACATTACGTAATACGATCGAAAAAGATTTGCACAAAAATGCAAGCGACTCAAGAACAGAAGAAGGTTTGAAAGACGTTTATGAACGTTTACGTCCAGGCGAACCTAAAACAGCGGATAGCTCACGTAACCTATTGAACGCTCGTTTCTTCGATCCAAAACGTTACGACTTAGCAAATGTTGGTCGTTACAAAGTAAACAAAAAATTAGACTTGAAAACACGTCTATTGAATTTGACTCTAGCAGAAACATTGGTCGATCCAGAAACTGGCGAGATCATTGTTGAAAAAGGAACTGTTTTGACTCACCAAGTGATGGAAACACTTGCTCCTTTCATCGAAAATGGCTTGAATTCAGTGACTTACTACCCATCAGAAGACGGTGTAGTGACTGATCCAATGACTGTCCAAGTGATCAAAGTCTTTTCACCAAAAGATCCAGAACGTGAAGTAAATGTCATCGGTAATGGCTATCCAGAAGCACCTGTGAAAACAGTGCGTCCAGCAGATATCATTGCTTCAATGAGCTATTTCTTGAACTTGATGGAAGGCATCGGCAATGTAGACGATATCGACCATTTAGGAAACCGTCGTATCCGTTCAGTCGGCGAACTTTTACAAAATCAATTCCGTATCGGGTTAGCTCGTATGGAACGTGTGGTACGTGAAAGAATGTCGATCCAAGATACAGAAACATTGACACCACAACAATTGATCAATATCCGACCAGTTGTCGCAAGTATCAAAGAATTCTTTGGTTCTTCTCAGTTGTCACAGTTCATGGACCAAACGAATCCTCTTGGCGAATTGACACACAAACGTCGTCTTTCAGCCTTAGGACCTGGTGGTTTGACACGTGACCGTGCGGGTTATGAAGTCCGTGACGTTCACTATTCTCACTATGGCCGTATGTGTCCGATCGAAACGCCTGAAGGTCCGAATATTGGATTGATCAATAGTTTATCTAGCTATGCAAAAGTAAACAAATTTGGATTTATTGAAACTCCTTATCGTCGTGTTGACCGTCAAACAGGTCGTGTAACAGACCAAATCGATTATTTGACAGCCGATATCGAAGACCATTACATCGTTGCCCAAGCAAACAGCCCATTGAATGAAGATGGCACATTTGCTCAAGACGTAGTTATGGCTCGTGCACAAAGTGAAAACTTAGAAGTGTCAATCGATAAAGTCGACTATATGGACGTTTCTCCTAAACAAGTAGTTGCGGTAGCGACAGCATGTATTCCTTTCTTGGAAAACGATGACTCCAACCGTGCCTTGATGGGTGCCAACATGCAGCGACAAGCTGTACCGTTGATCAATCCACAAGCTCCATGGGTTGGTACTGGTATGGAATATAAATCAGCACATGACTCAGGTGCTGCATTATTATGTAAACACGATGGAGTAGTTGAATTCGTTGATGCTTCTCAAATCCGTGTTCGTCGTGATAATGGTGCATTAGATAAATATGATATTACGAAGTTCCGCCGTTCAAACTCAGGAACAAGTTACAACCAACGACCAATCGTTCATTTAGGCGAAAAAGTTGAAAAAGGCGATACATTAGCTGATGGACCTTCTATGGAACAAGGTGAAATGGCTTTAGGACAAAACGTTCTTGTCGGTTTCATGACTTGGGAAGGGTATAACTATGAAGATGCGATCATCATGAGCCGTCGTTTGGTAAAAGATGATGTGTATACTTCGATCCATATTGAAGAATATGAGTCAGAAGCTCGTGATACAAAATTAGGACCTGAAGAAATCACTCGCGAAATCCCTAACGTTGGGGAAGACGCATTGAAAGATTTAGACGAAATGGGTATCATCCGTATCGGTGCAGAAGTGAAAGATGGAGATCTACTTGTTGGTAAAGTTACGCCAAAAGGGGTTACTGAACTATCAGCAGAAGAACGTCTATTGCATGCGATCTTTGGTGAAAAAGCTCGTGAAGTCCGCGACACTTCTTTACGTGTACCACATGGCGGTGGCGGGATCGTTCACGATGTGAAGATCTTTACTCGTGAAGCTGGCGATGAATTGTCACCAGGTGTAAACATGTTAGTTCGTGTCTATATCGTTCAAAAACGTAAAATCCATGAAGGGGATAAAATGGCCGGTCGTCACGGTAATAAAGGGGTTGTTTCCCGTATTATGCCGGAAGAAGATATGCCATTCTTACCAGATGGAACACCGATCGATATCATGTTGAATCCTCTAGGGGTGCCATCACGTATGAATATCGGACAAGTATTGGAATTGCATTTAGGGATGGCTGCTCGTCAACTAGGCATCCACGTTGCAACACCAGTCTTTGATGGTGCAAGTGATGAAGACGTTTGGGAAACTGTTCGTGAAGCTGGTATGGCTAGCGATGCGAAGACTGTTCTTTATGACGGTCGTACTGGTGAACCATTTGATGGCCGTGTGTCTGTCGGCGTGATGTACATGATCAAGCTTGCTCACATGGTTGATGATAAATTGCATGCTCGTTCAATTGGACCTTACTCATTGGTTACACAACAACCGTTGGGTGGTAAAGCACAATTTGGTGGACAACGTTTTGGGGAAATGGAAGTTTGGGCACTGGAAGCTTACGGTGCAGCATATACCTTACAAGAAATCTTGACTTACAAATCAGATGATGTTGTCGGTCGTGTGAAAACATACGAAGCAATTGTTAAGGGTGAACCAATTCCAAAACCAGGCGTTCCAGAATCATTCCGAGTATTAGTAAAAGAATTACAATCACTTGGTTTGGATATGCGTGTCTTGGATATCAAAGATGCTGAAATCGAACTTCGTGATATGGATGACGAAGACGATGATTTGATCACCGTTGATGCATTGACTAAATTTGCGGAACAACAAACTGCAAAAGAGCTAGAGAAAAAAGCTGCAGAACAAGTAGAAGATGAACGACAAGATGTCATCCAAAACTTCGAAACCGCAGAAGATAAATTAGACTAATCCGGTCTATGAGCTGTAAGGCGGTCGATGATCAGCCGCCTTGCGGTTTTGCCATTAAACGAAATGGAGGGAACCCCTTTTGATCGATGTAAATAAATTCGAAAGTATGCAAATAGGTTTGGCTTCTCCCGAAAAAATCAGAAGCTGGTCTTACGGTGAAGTAAAAAAACCTGAGACGATTAACTATCGTACCTTAAAACCTGAACGCGAAGGGTTGTTCTGTGAGCGGATTTTTGGTCCTACAAAAGACTGGGAATGTGCCTGCGGAAAATACAAACGTATCCGTTATAAAGGAATCGTTTGTGATCGATGCGGTGTGGAAGTCACACGTTCAAAAGTTCGTCGTGAACGTATGGGACACATTGAATTAGCAGCACCTGTTTCACATATCTGGTACTTTAAAGGTATTCCTTCTCGTATGGGTCTTGTATTAGACATGAGCCCACGCGCACTAGAAGAAATCATTTACTTTGCTTCATATGTGGTCATCGAACCTGGAAACACAAACTTAGAGAAAAAACAATTGTTGACTGAACGCGAATACCGCGAAAAACGTGAACAATATGGACAAGAATTCCAAGCAGCTATGGGAGCAGAAGCAATCAAACAATTACTTGATAATGTTGATTTAGATGCTGAAGCAGCTGAATTAAAAGAAGAATTGAAATCTGCACAAGGACAAAAACGTACACGTGCGATCCGTCGTTTGGACATTTTAGAAGCTTTCCGTGCTTCAGGAAATGAACCAAGCTGGATGGTCATGGATGTTATCCCTGTCATCCCGCCAGATCTACGTCCAATGGTCCAATTAGAAGGTGGCCGTTTTGCGACAAGTGACTTGAACGACCTTTACCGTCGAGTAATCAACCGTAATAATCGTTTGAAACGCTTGTTAGACTTGAACGCTCCTGGTATCATCGTTCAAAATGAAAAACGTATGTTACAAGAAGCTGTTGACGCATTGATCGATAATGGTCGTCGTGGCCGTCCAGTTACTGGACCAGGTAACCGCCCATTGAAATCTCTTTCTCATATGTTGAAAGGGAAACAAGGTCGTTTCCGTCAAAACTTACTTGGTAAACGTGTGGACTATTCAGGTCGTTCGGTTATCGTTGTTGGACCATTCTTGAAAATGTATCAATGTGGTCTACCAAAAGAAATGGCGATCGAACTATTCAAACCATTTGTGATGCGTGAACTTGTTCAACGTGAACTTGCTTCAAATATCAAAAATGCGAAACGTAAAATCGAGCGTCAAGAAGACGAAGTTTGGGATGTACTAGAAGACGTAATCAAAGAACACCCAGTTTTACTTAACCGGGCACCTACGCTTCACAGACTTGGTATCCAAGCATTTGAACCAGTATTGGTTCAAGGTCGTGCAATCCGTTTGCATCCACTTGTATGTGAAGCTTACAATGCCGATTTCGATGGAGACCAAATGGCTGTCCACGTACCATTGAACGAAGAAGCACAAGCAGAAGCACGTATGTTGATGCTCGCTGCTCAAAACATTTTGAATCCAAAAGATGGTAAACCAGTTGTAACTCCTTCTCAAGATATGGTTTTAGGTAACTACTACCTAACGATGGAAGAAGAAGGACGTGAAGGCGAAGGTATGGTCTTCCGTGATCAAAATGAAGCTGTGATCGCATGGCGTAATGGCTACGTTCATTTACATTCACGTATCGGTGTGAACCCTAATTCACTAGGTGAAAAACCATTTACTGAATGGCAAAAAGAACGTACGATGATCACAACTGTTGGTAAGATCATCTTTAATGAAATCATGCCACCAGAATTCCCTTACTTGAATGAACCTACTGACTTCAACTTAACAGTCCAAACACCGGATAAATATTTTGTTGAAGCAGGTACAGACATTCCTGCGCACATCAAAGAGCAAGAATTAGTCTTACCATTCAAGAAGAAAAACTTAGGAAATATCATCGCAGAAGTCTTCAAACGTTTCAAAGTAACAGAAACTTCTAAGATGCTTGACCGTATGAAAGACTTAGGGTACAAACATTCCACTCATGCTGGTATCACAGTGGGTATCGCAGATATCAGTGTACTAGATGAAAAACAAGGAATCATTGAAAATGCCCATAAACAAGTTGAAACAATCACTAAACAATTCCGTCGTGGGTTGATTACTGATGATGAACGTTATGAACGCGTAATCGCTGTTTGGAACGCTGCCAAAGACAACATCCAACAAAAACTGATGGAAAGTCTGGAAGCGAAAAACCCAATCTTCATGATGTCTGATTCTGGAGCCCGTGGTAACATCTCCAACTTTACACAGCTTGCTGGTATGCGTGGATTGATGGCTGCCCCTAACGGACGAATCATGGAATTGCCGATCATTTCAAACTTCCGTGAAGGACTATCTGTCTTGGAAATGTTTATCTCTACTCACGGAGCGCGTAAAGGAATGACCGATACAGCCTTGAAGACAGCCGATTCAGGTTATCTAACTCGTCGTTTAGTAGACGTTGCCCAAGACGTAATCATTCGTGAAGAAGATTGCGGTACAGATCGAGGGCTTGAAATTCAAGCGATTCGTGAAGGAAACGAAATCATTGAATCACTAGAAGATCGTTTGATTGGACGTTACACACGTAAAGAAGTCCGTCATCCTGAAACAAATGAAGTGATCATTGCTGGAAATCAATTGATTTCAGAAGACGTTGCAAAACAAATCGTTGATGCAGGTGTTGAAACAGTAACGATCCGTTCAGTCTTCACATGTAACACAAAACACGGTGTCTGCAAACATTGTTATGGACGTAACTTGGCAACTGGCTCTGACGTTGAAGTCGGAGAAGCAGTTGGTACGATCGCCGCTCAATCAATCGGTGAACCAGGTACTCAGTTAACAATGCGTACGTTCCATACGGGTGGGGTTGCCGGAGACGATATCACTCAAGGGCTTCCTCGTGTCCAAGAAATTTTTGAAGCACGTAATCCGAAAGGGCAAGCCGTGATCACAGAAGTAACCGGAGATGTCATCGACATTTCAGAAGACGCTGCGACACGTACAAAAGAAGTAACGATCAAAGGGAAAACAGATACACGTACGTATACTGTTCCTTATACAGCTCGTATGAAAGTTGCTGAAGGCGATATGATCCATCGTGGAGCACCATTGACAGAAGGTTCGATCGATCCTAAACAATTGTTACAAGTCCGCGATGTATTGTCTGTTGAAAACTACTTGCTACGTGAAGTACAACGCGTATACCGTATGCAAGGGGTAGAAATCGGAGACAAACATATCGAAGTAATGGTTCGTCAAATGTTGCGTAAAGTTCGCGTAATGGACCCAGGTGATACAGAAATCTTACCAGGAACATTATTAGATATCGCAGATTTCAAAGACCAAAACTACAATACGTTAGTAGCCGGCGGTGTTCCTGCAACATCTCGTCCAGTCTTACTAGGTATTACAAAAGCTTCATTAGAAACAAATAGCTTCTTATCTGCTGCATCATTCCAAGAAACAACTCGTGTCTTGACGGATGCTGCTATCAGAGGGAAGAAAGATCCACTTCTTGGTTTGAAAGAAAATGTTATCATCGGTAAGATCATTCCAGCTGGTACTGGTATGTCACGTTACCGCAACATGGAACCAAAAGAAGTCGGTGTAGCAAGTGAAAATGTTTATAGTATTTCAGACATCGAAGCACAAATGGCTGCAGAAGATGCAATGAATGAACAAAAATAAGCATAACGTGTAAGTAAAGCGGTCGGAACAGAAGGATTCATCAAGAAATGGCTTCTGTTCTCCCTTGTTACTCGAACTAGAGGGTGTGATAAAATCTATCACATCCTCTTTTTTTGAATAAAATAGTAGTTCAGTTCATTGGAACATAAACAGAAATTTATTGAAGCGAATTCTAGCTATGCTCATCTTGTGAGTCATTTTACAGATAAATCGTCCTGGAGTTTATCAAATGATTTTAAAAAATTGTGGATAAAAAGTAGGAAGAAGCTATTAACAGTCAGTAGGAAACACAAAAAGTTACACGAAAAATAAATCCACAGGTGGATAAGTTTTTTTCAATAATTATCCACAATATCAAAAAATTGAGTCTGGAATAGGCAGTAGGAAAAACAGAAATAAAGCAGCTTTTTTGATACCCCAGTAGGGTAATTTAAGCAAATCAATAGGACTTTCATATAAAATGAGTATGATAAAAGGAAAGGAGTTGATCATTATGGCAGTAAAAAAAGCGGTATTTGCCGGAGGATGTTTCTGGTGTATGGTAAAACCATTTGAAACGCAACCAGGTATTTTCTCTGTTGTTTCAGGTTATACAGGTGGACACGTGCCTAATCCAACATATGAACAAGTGACAACAGGAACGACAGGACATACGGAGGCCGTGGAGATCGCCTATGATCCTGACATCATCAGCTATGAACAACTGGTGGAGATTTATTGGCAACAAACCGATCCGACCGATGCGTTAGGACAGTTTGCAGATCGAGGGGACTCCTACCGGCCAGTCATTTATTATGGGAATGAAGAAGAGCGGGAAATAGCGGAAAAATCAAAACAAAAACTGCAAGACAGTGGCCGATTTGATAAACCGATCGTAACGAAAATCGAACCTAAAAGCGACTTTTATCCAGCAGAAGAATATCATCAAGACTATTATAGAAAAAACAAAGTACATTATCAGCTATACCGTGAAGGATCTGGCCGTAGAGGATTTTTGAGAAAGTATTGGAGCGACAAAAAGAGCTAAAAAATATAGAGTCTAGGACAAATCTAAAAATCAGTGTTGCTACAGACTCTCGAGTAAACGAAAGTCCAAAAGTCAGGTTTTTCTCTCCAATTTCTCAAACCTAAATGACTTTTTTCTCGACCTCTATGTTCGGCCGACAGCTAGGATGCAACTAGATGTCGGCTTTTTCATTGCTGTAGTATCGCGTTATTCAATATGTTGGACAACGAGTAAAGCCACACTTAAAAAAGGCAGAAAGGGTAACTTCGTGATCCTCTTTTGAAAGAAGAAATGAGTGCAGAGCATAAAACAAATTCCTAAGGCACTAGCAATCAAGACTAAGTACAGTAATTGTACTAGTAAGAGTTGTCCGCTCCAACACCATAGAACCAATGAATCGCCGGAACCTAAATAATCAGTAGCATAAAAAATCAAAAGACTACTGACAATCGATAGGATCAAAACCGTCGTGAATTGAAAATGCCCAGTAAGCAACCAATAACTCCACAAAATGATCCAAATAAGGTAAAGTATCCTAGAATCAATGAAGAAATAAAAACAATCCATCAGTGAGAGCAAAAAAGCAGAGAGTATCCAAAAAAGGAGCATTGGATCGGTGCTGGGTGCATAGTGGAAGAACCAAACAAAGATCCCGCCACAAGCCAGTTCAGCTAAAAAATAGCTTTGGGGTAAGGGAACGTGGCAAGAGCGACAGCGAAATCGTTGCAAGCAGATCGAAAGCAAAGGAATCAATTCATACCATGTCAAAAAATGGTGGCAGTTGACACAATGTGATCTGGGAGAAATAATAGAATGACCTTGGGGAATCCGTTGTGCCGACAAACATAAGAAAGAACCAACACAACAACCAATGACAACAGACAGTAACATGAATGTATCCTCCTTTTTAGGTAAGATACGTCAGTAATGCTCCAATTTTTTCGTAATTTTTAGTAGAGGTGATAAAATGAAGATCTCAATTGGCATAGATATTGGCACAACCCAAACCAAAGCAGTCGCCTTCGATGAACAAGCACAAGTCATCGATTCAGCGTACTTTCCTTATCCCTTGATCCAAGAACAACCAGGGATGGCAGAACAAGACCAAGAACTGATTTTCCACGCTGTTTGTACAGTGATCCAGCAATTGACTGAACGGTTCTCTAAAGAAGCAACGATTGACGTCATTTCCTTCTCGTCAGCAATGCACAGTTTGATTTTGTGCGATGAACAAATGGTGCCACTTACCCGAATGATCACTTGGGCAGATACACGTGCTGTGGAACAGGCAGAAAGATTGAAGAACACTCCACTAGGTCTAAGCATCTACCAACAAACAGGTACGCCGCTTCATCCAATGACGCCATTCGCAAAAATCAAATGGTTACAAGAAACACAACCAGAACTAATCGAACGTACCGCGTATTATATCGGGATCAAAGAATATATCATTTATCGTTTATTTGGCAAGCTCATAACAGATTATAGTACAGCCTCTGGCACAGGATACTTCGATATCCATCAGTTCAGATGGGCAAAAGAAGTGCTTGATTACTTAAATATCAGTGAAAAACAGTTACCTGAAATAGCTCCACCCACTATGGAGATGCCGAAACTTCAAGCAGAGATACAAGAAATATTGAAACTTAAAAATGATATATCATTTGTTTTGGGCGGTGCAGATGGTCCGCTCTCAAATTTAGGATTAGGCGCATTTGGGGAGGATATCGCCGCATTAACGGTCGGGACGAGTGGTGCTATCCGATTTATAACAGATCATCCACAGTTGCACCCAGATATGGAGACCTTTTGCTACGTATTGGATCAAAGCCATTGGGTCGTTGGTGGGGCAACAAGTAATGGTGCAGGGATCTTTGATTGGGCAAGTCAAACCTTGATGCAGGAAGTCACGCAACAAGCGATTGCGCAAGGAGACAATCATTACGATGCACTGCTCTCAGCAATTGCTTTTGTCCCTCCAGGAGCAAACGGCTTACTTTTCCAACCTTATTTATTAGGAGAAAGAGCGCCACTATGGGATGCAGAGGCTTCTGGAAGCTTCTTAGGTCTCCAACGGCACCACACAGAAAAAGAAATGATGCGGGCAATCTTAGAGGGAATCTGTCTCAACTTGAAACGGATCTTGGAAGGGATCTGCCAAGAAGGTCAGCTATCTGAACTACGAGCGACAGGTGGATTTGCTCGATCCTATGTTTTTCGTCAACTCATGGCAGATGTCTTAGGCTATCCACTCGTCTTTCCAACTGTTTCTGAGGCTTCCGCTTTAGGGGCTGTTTTTCTAGGCTGGCAGAGCCTAGGGAAAATCAAGGAATTAAATGAAGGCAAAAAATGGATCAAATTAGAGACCCAAGTTCCCGTACAGAAAAATATCCACGAGATCTATGAAATCATTTATCCGACATTCGTTGATACACAACAACAATTAGCCAGTACCTATAAACGACTAGCACACCTTCGCCATGTATTAGCCAGAACATGATACTCAAAAAATGAAATCTAATAGATTGAGATGAACCAAAGATGCGATAAAGGGGAAAGCACTGAGGAATACAGATTGAAAAAGAATTGTTCTATGTTGAAAATCATTCTCAAGTAAATGGTTTCATTGTACTTTTGTCTCAAAGTTTACTATGCTTTTAATGTAAATAAAAGTTAGGAGGAAACTAGAAAATGAAATTCCAACAAACCAAAGAAGTATTAAATCAGTTAGTCGCAGATTTGAGTCAAATGTCTGTTGTGGTTCATCAAACACATTGGTACATGAGAGGGCCTGGCTTCTTGACATTGCACCCAATGATGGATGAGTTCATGGATGATTTAAATGAACAATTGGATGAAATCTCAGAACGTTTGATTACGTTAGATGGCTCACCTTACTCAACTTTACGGGAATTTGCTGACAATACAAAAATCCCTGATGAAGTAGGCCGTTGGGACCGTACAATCCCAGAACGCTTAGAAACACTTGTTAAAGGCTATCGCTACTTAGCAGACCTTTACCAAAAAGGGATAGAAGTATCTGGCGAAGAAGGCGATGACCCAACACAAGACATCTTTATTGCATTTAAAACAGCTACTGAAAAACGTATCTGGATGATCCAAGCACACTTGGGCAAAGCACCAGAAATCGATGCATAAAGATAATTGATAGAATATATAATAGTAGAAAAACTGCGTGCAAGTTTCCTTTCACGCAGTTTTTTTATGTTAGAGGGGTATTCATTTTTATTTGGAGACCTTTTGAAAGAGAATGGCTATCCGCAAATGGCTTCAATGAGTGATTCTCCAAACAATAGAAGAATAAATGCAGAGTCGCCTTCTTGTGGAAGCTAATCTTCTAATTTTCGATGGCTAACTCTTTATGCGCATGGTCAAGTTGCAAGCGTACTTGATCAAATCCTGTCCCACCAAGCGAATGACGACGTTTGACAGCAGTTTCCGGTTGAAGAGTCACATAGATATCCTCTTCGATCAAAGGACTGATTGCTTGGTATTCTTCAAAAGGAATATCTTGTAGATACCCACCTTTCTGCGTACAACGCAGAACCAACTTACCAACGATCTCGTGGGCTTGGCGGAAAGGTAATCCTTTAGCTGCCAGATAATCCGCTAATTCTGTAGCATTCGAGAAATCTTTTTGAGTGGCTGCGTACATACGTGATTTGTTCACTTTCATCGTAGCGACCATCCCATCCATGATAGTCAGGCATGCCAACACCGTTTCACTGGTATCGAACATCCCTTTTTTATCTTCTTGAAAATCTTTATTGTATGCTAAGGGAAGACCTTTCATCAATGTCAATAAACCAAATAGATTTCCGTAGACACGTCCTGTTTTTCCACGAATCAATTCAGCCATATCCGGGTTTTTCTTTTGTGGCATGATTGAACTACCTGTAGAAAACGTGTCTGTTAATTCAATATATTGGAACTCGTAACTACACCATAAAATGAGTTCTTCGCAAAAACGTGACAAATGCATCATCAACAAGGAGCAGTTACTCAAAAATTCGAGGATAAAATCACGATCACTTACAGCATCTAGACTATTCGCATAAACACCAGAAAAATCTAACTCTTTAGCAGCAAATTCTCGGTCGATCGGAAAAGTTGTCCCGGCTAAAGCCGCACTACCTAATGGAGAAAGATCGATTCGTTTCAAACTTTCTGTTAAACGTGCATAATCACGTGTAAACATCTGATAATAGGCAAGCAAATGGTGACCAAATGAAATCGGTTGAGCATGTTGGAGATGGGTATAGCCAGGTGCAATCGTTTCTACATGTTCTTCTGCTTTTTCCACAAAGGTTTGGCGTAGATGATGCAATTTTTCAAGTACCTCCTGCACAACATCTTTCAAAAACAGGTGCATGTCCGTGGCGACTTGATCATTTCGGCTACGAGCTGTATGCAATTTTCCGGCAACTGCACCAATCTCCTGATGCAGTAACGTTTCAATATTCAAGTGGATATCTTCATTTTCAATGGAAAATTGTAAATTTCCCTCTTGCAGTTTTGCTTGTAAGGTCTGTAATCCTTCTGTAATTGCTGCAGTTTCTTCAACCGTAAGAATTCCTGTGTGACCAAGCATTTTGACATGGGCTAAACTCCCTAAAATATCCTGTTTTGCTAATTTTTGGTCAAAAGAGATCGATGCTCCAAACTCGTCAATCCATTCTTCACTTTTTCCTTGAAAACGACCACCCCAAAGTTTTTCCATTATTGTTCCTCCCAGTAATTGGCAAGTATCCGGCGTAAATCTTGTATGATTTACAAATTATTTTGTACTTGTTTTGTTCATCTGTTTTTCTTGGACTTCTGCGTGGACCTTTGAAGGTAGTCCCCATAATTTGATAAAACCAACAGCTGCCTGTTGATCGAATGTATCAGCAGAAGTATAAGTAGCCAATTCCTCACTATACAGACTGTTTTCTGATTTACGTCCTTCTACGATGACATTTCCTTTGAACAGTTTCACACGAACCGTGCCATTCACATATACTTGTGTCGATTTCAAAAATTGAAGCAATGCTTCTGTCAAAGGATTGAACCATAGACCATCATAGATCATTTGACTCAATTGTTGTTCAATGATCGGTTTGAAATGCGCCAACTCGCGAACAAATGTCAAGTCTTCTAATTCTTTATGGGCTTGCATCAATGTTACAGCTCCGGGACATTCATATACTTCACGGGATTTGATGCCCACTAAACGATTCTCGACGTGATCGATACGGCCAATACCATGTTTACCAGCTAATTGATTCACTGCAAGGATCAGTTGTGAAAGAGAGAGTTTCTCACCATTCAATGCAACGGGCAATCCTTTTTCAAAGGTAAGCTCAATGATATCTTCTTCATCAGGTGTGTATTTCAAATCAGTCGTCAGTTCATAGGCGCCAGTAGGAGGAGTTGCCCAAGGATCTTCTAATACGCCACATTCGCATGCACGTCCCCAAAGATTTTGATCAATCGAGTAAGGGTTATCTAGATTCGCAGGAATCGGAATCCCATTGTCTTTCGCATAAGCAATCTCTTCTTCCCGAGACCATTGCCATTGACGAACAGGTGCTACGATCTTTAAATCAGGCGCCAAGGCATTGATCGCTACTTCAAAACGAACTTGGTCATTTCCTTTTCCAGTACAGCCATGCGCAATCGTTGTCGCACCCGTTGCTCGAGCAAGTTCCACTAATTTCTTTGCAATTAAGGGGCGTGAAAGAGCAGAGACCAGTGGATAAGATTGTTCATAGAATGTGTGCCCTTGAAGCGCCACACTCGCAAATTCTTGGGCAAATTCTTCTTTCGCATCAATCGCATAAGAAGCAACCGCGCCGACTTGTAATGCTTTTTCTTTGATGAACGCAGTATCTTTTCCTTCACCAATATCAAGACAGCACGCGATGACATCATATCCATCATCTGCTAACCATTTGATTGCGACAGATGTATCCAGACCACCAGAGTAAGCTAAAATAATTTTCTCTTTCATAGAAATCTCCCCTTAATTTTCATTGTTTTCAGAATTGATTGTTTCAAATGATAACATCATAAAAATAAAAAATCAATCAATTTACTAAATAAATATACAATAAAACGAAATAAAAATATATATTATACATTTATTTATGAATATCCATCATTTTATTCAAAGCGGTTTTTTGATTGGACGTTGGAAAAATGAAAAGAATAAAAGAATTTGCACTGAAAATTAAAATTTTTCATTAGAAAGAAAAAACGTTGACATTAAGGGGATTAGAAGGTAATATGTTAAATGGTATTGTTTGCCCCACAAAGAGCCCCGGAAACTCGAAGTGATTGTCAAACATCAGAACTTAAATTGGAGGAAAATAACGTGCGTACAACATATATGGCCAAACCAGGCGAAGTAGAACGTAAATGGTATGTAGTAGACGCTACTGATGTTCCATTGGGACGTCTTTCAACAGTTGTTGCATCTGTACTACGTGGTAAAAATAAACCAACTTTCACACCTCATTTGGATACTGGCGATTTCGTCATCGTCATCAATGCAGATAAAGTGAAATTAACAGGTAAAAAAGCGACTGATAAAATTTATTACCGTCACAGCAACTTCCCAGGAGGATTGAAATCAATCACTGCTGGCGAATTGCGTGCTAAAAATTCTCGTCGTTTGATCGAAACTTCTGTAAAAGGAATGCTTCCTAAAAATACTTTAGGCCGCAAACAATTTACAAAATTAAATGTATACGGTGGCGCTGAACATCCACATGCAGCACAACAACCAGAAGTTTTAGACATCACAAACTTAATCTAATAGGAGGGAATTTCATTGGCACAAGTTCAATATATCGGCACAGGCCGTCGTAAAAATGCAGTTGCTCGCGTACGCTTAGTACCAGGAACTGGTAAAATTACTGTAAACAAAAAAGATGTTGAAGAATACATTCCACATGCTGACTTGCGTGAAGTTATCAATCAACCTTTCGCTGTTACTGAAACAAAAGGCGCTTATGACGTATTTGTTAACGTAAACGGTGGAGGCTACGCTGGACAATCAGGAGCTATGCGTCATGGTATCGCTCGTGCATTGCTAGAAGTTGATCCTGACTTCCGTCTTGCTCTTAAACGCGCTGGGTTACTTACTCGTGACGCACGTATGGTTGAACGTAAAAAACCAGGTCTTAAGAAAGCACGTAAAGCATCACAGTTCTCAAAACGTTAATTTTATTATCGTTCAAGCAAAAACACACCTTTCATTTTGGAGGGTGTGTTTTTTTAGTTGGCTCTAAGTCAAATCGTGTTGGTGGAGACAAATTTGGATAAAACTTAGTCCGATATGCAGCGCGTTCTGTGCGCCGCATATTTTTTAATTTTCAAAAATCAGTCCTTGTTGTAAATAAATTCGTGCACGGAAATTATAGAAGTTGCGATAGCCAAAAGCGATTCGTTTGATCAACTTGATTTTGTTGTTTAGTCCTTCCGTAACGCCGTTTGAGTGAGAAATTTTGAAAGCATACGCAATGCCTGATTGGTAGCGACGAAAGATCGTGAATTTCTTTTTTAAACGATTGAGGCAGCGTAGGCGCAATCGTTTTAAGAGTTTCTTGAAAGCCCTCCGGATCTCGTTTAGCGAAATAATAGCGTAATAATTGACTAAAGTAATACGCTTCTCGCAATTCATCGTTGTAGCTTAAGAGTTCATCAATGATTTCTGTTTGACTGATAGGGCGTTTAAAAAGTCGGTGATACACCTGTTTGAGTGGCTCCAATGTGGTGGAATCTTTGAGTAAAAGTTTCCAATATCGTTTGAGTCGGCGGTACTTTTTCTGATCTTCGGTGTGTGAACTTCGAAACCGATTCATGATTTGTACACGTAATTGATTGAAGCTACGATTGATGTGTTGGACAATGTGAAAGCGGTCAGTCACGATCTCTGCATTCGAAAAAGACTGTTTTAAGTAGCTGACAATAGCTAGCATTCATATCCATGCACAATACCTTCGGAAGGTAGTTTTGACGTGGCTGATAATGCTTCGTTGCTTCACGCAAGATGCGTGTTACCGTTCCGTCCGAGACAAAGTACTTCTTAGCGATCAGTTTACGCGATTGATTTTCGTATAGTCCCATAAGAATCGCCTGTTTCAGTTCCTTTGTTAGTTGGTGGTGTTCATCAACTAGGTCAGTTTTTGCAGAAAAGGTCTGCCCACACTCATGGCAGAGAAAACGGGTACGTTTCAATTCTAAAATCGTCAACTTTTCTTTGAATTTCACCATTTGTGTGCGTGTCGTATATGAACCGTTGTAGATAATACATTTCGATCCGCAATGTTCGCAATAAGAAAGCGAGTCATCCAATCTGCCACTAATAAACTGTGCTTGAACGCCTTTATATTGTTTTTCAATCAGCCATTCTTCATCAAAAAATAAATGTTTATCTGTTAATCCGAGTAATTTTCTAGTATGATTATCCATAGAGAGACTCCTTTGGTAGGGTAATGTTTTGGTCGACTAAATTTTACCAAATGTGAGACTCTTTTTGGATTGAAACAAAGAAAAAAGTGTTGGTAGAAAATCGATTTCGATTTCCACCAACACAAAATATTATAGAACCACTTTTTTTCGTGTTTCGCCATGGTATTTGGCACTTACGATGAAATTGTTGAATCAGAGCTAATCTGAGAAAATGCGAGTTAGTCAAGATGCTGAATATGCTATAATTATTGAAGTTCAAGGCGTTTTAGCGCAATAGAATAGTATCTAAGGTAATTAGGCTTTTATGGCTCTATTAATGACTCGATAGTAAAAAATACCAATACGAGGTGAGGATCTTGGAATTTGACTTGCAATCCCTTCAATATGAAAAAGAGGGGCAATTATTAGACCGTAAACGAGCTAGTATTGAACCGAAGAAAGTGGCTGAACATATCAGTGCTTTTGCGAATGCTGAAGGTGGAACTTTGGTAATTGGAATTGAAGATGATGGAGAAATAACAGGGTTTAAATTCCCGAAAACAAAATCAATCGAAGCTTATATCGAGGCACCTTATGATTTTTTAGCTCGGTTTCCTAAGTATGAAGTTGAACGTATCCCTGTTTTGAATTCTAGCGAAGAAGATGATGAGATTCTGTTATTCTGCATTGAACCGAGCTATGATTCAATCATTTCACTAAAAGATGAATCAGTCTTTTTGCGAGTAAACGACAAAAGTAAAAAGCAAAACCATTCACAAATTACCCAGTTAGAATATGATCGTGGTTCAAGAAAGTTTGAAGAAGAACTGGTCGAATATTCCTCGCTCGACGATGTGAATGAGGATGTAGTAGAAGAGTTCCGACAGCTATTAGGAACTACTGTTGAAACAGAAAAATTATTGAAGGCACGTGGTTTTTTGCGCAATGGCAAATTAACTGTTGCAGGACTTTTATTATTCAGTGATAATATTACAGCCTTTATGCCCAGTGCCAGGATTCGTTTCCTGCGTTACGAAGGTGTAAAAGCAGAATCGGGCTCACGCTTAAATATCGTGAAGGATGTGACATTTGATCAAGCACTTCCGACTACGATTCGCGAAGCTCGTGCGTTTATCAAGACGCAATTACGGGATTTTACTTTTTTAGGGCAAGATGGACGGTTTGTCACCTTGCCTGAATATCCTGAATATGCATGGTTTGAAGGTGTGATTAATGCAATTGTTCATCGCAGATACGATAACCAAGGTGATCATATCCGTATTAAAATGTTTGATGATCGGTTAGAAATATCCAGTCCAGGAGCTTTACCGGCCTCGGTTACTTTAGAAAATATTAAAGACGAGCGTTATTCTCGTAATCCCAAACTTGCTGCAACCCTCACCTTATATAAATGGGTTAGAGAATCAAATGAAGGTGTAGGACGTATTTTTGAAGAGATGAAAGAGTATTTTTTAGATGCACCAATTTATGAAGAACCACATGGGAGCGCAGTTCAGCTGACGTTGAAGAATAATATTATCGCTCGAAAAGACCGTGAAACTGGGAGAGTTAGTGAGATTGTAAGTGCTGAGATTTTTGATGGACTTAACGAGTTGGAAGAATCTGTTGTAAGGTATCTCTATAATAGTGGACCATTAACACCTGCGGAAGCCGCACAACTCATTGGCAGGAGTGCAGTTCCAACAAGAAAACTATTAAACAAATTAGTTGATATGAGAATCATAAAAGTTCATCAGTCCCACCCCAAAGATCCTCATAAATTTTACACATTAGAGGGTATCGAGTAGCTATCGAGTAGCTATCGAGTAGCTATCGAGTAAAGGTGTTAATTTCAATTAAAACATTGATAAATTAGGATTTACAGCTATCAATTAAGCTGTTGAGTAGCTATCGAGTAGCTTTCGACCTGATTAAAATTCGTTGGATATAATAACGTATAAGAGCAAAATGAATTGATTTTTCTGATCGAGTGGCATAACTTGAAAAGGTAGTTCTTTTACTCCTTTTTGTAGAGATTATTAAGCAACACTTCAGAGTGGGGTTCTAGACTAAAATTAGAAAAAGTGAAAGGATACACAATGGTTAAAAAAAATTATAGTGCCGGACTTGTTTCCCAGAGATTTTGGTTTTATGAAATAAAAGAATATATTAATCTGTTAAACGAAGGTAGGACAGATGCTGAAATTAAACAGTTAAGTGAATCCAATAATATTTTTGGTGCAGTAAGTAACAGTCGATCTATGGAAATTTATAATGGTGCTAGACGACGAGTGAAAGCACTGGGTAGGGATATGCAGGAACTATTTCCACAATTTAATATAGATAATCATGTAAGGGAGCGTCAATAATTTTGTGTAAATAACTCGTCCTTCTGCAAAATAATGGGTTACTCAGTAAACATTGAAGCTAATGTATCCGTCACTTGTTGGAAGCCTTTATGGCTTCTATTTAAGAATTTTTG
>SKEH01000285.1_pt1 | contig 33526 bp, 31 predicted proteins | sample 4826571 | NCBI WGS metagenome assembly SKEH01 (sample SAMN11008814, study PRJNA524170) | human gut metagenome | biome: Human fecal sample; material: Feces; isolation source: fecal sample from pouch patient p29 | host: Homo sapiens | place: Israel: Tel-Aviv | collected 2016-09-14 | reverse complement strand
GAGATAGGCGAGTGGCCAAGTTTTGGGAGTTTAGCTCAGCTGGGAGAGCATCTGCCTTACAAGCAGAGGGTCAGCGGTTCGATCCCGTTAACTCCCATTGGTTGTTTCAGCCATTAAGTGAATAAAGGTTCTGTAGTGTAGCGGTTATCACGTCGCCCTGTCACGGCGAAGATCGCGGGTTCGATTCCCGTCAGAACCGTTAGTAGAAATACTAATGACTCGTTAGCTCAGTTGGTAGAGCATTTGACTTTTAATCAAAGGGTCGCTGGTTCGAGCCCAGCACGGGTCATAATCCTAGCGGATGTGGCGGAATTGGCAGACGCACTAGATTTAGGATCTAGCGCTTAACGGCGTGGGGGTTCAAGTCCCTTCATCCGCATACTAGGTATTAGCCGACTTAGCTCAGTTGGTAGAGCATCTGATTTGTAATCAGAGGGTCGCGTGTTCGAATCATGTAGTCGGCATTGTCGGAAGACACAAAGTTTAAGTGCGAACGTAGTTCAGGGGTAGAACACAACCTTGCCATGGTTGGGGTCGCGAGTTCGAATCTCGTCGTTCGCTTACTAGTATTCTTACTAGTTATTTATAAAAATGTTATTTGCAGGCGTGGCTCAACTGGATAGAGTACCTGACTACGAATCAGGCGGTTGTAGGTTCGAATCCTACCGCTTGCATATAACGGGAAGTAGCTCAGCTTGGTAGAGTACTTGGTTTGGGACCAAGGTGTCGCAGGTTCGAATCCTGTCTTCCCGATTGATGTTTTTACATCAATTTGACTTATGTCAAAAATGGCGGTGTAGCTCAGCTGGCTAGAGCGTTCGGTTCATACCCGAGAGGTCGGGGGTTCGATCCCCTTCGCCGCTATATTTATCAGCTGGATCTTTAGCTCAGTTGGTTAGAGCTATCGGCTCATAACCGATCGGTCGCTGGTTCGAATCCAGCAAGATCCATATCTTTGGCTCGGTAGCTCAGTTGGTAGAGCAATGGATTGAAGCTCCATGTGTCGGCGGTTCGATTCCGTCTCGCGCCATTCTTTGTTAGCGGATGTAGTTTAATGGTAGAACCCCAGCCTTCCAAGCTGGCTACGCGAGTTCGATTCTCGTCATCCGCTTAGTTTTCAATTGAAAACAATAAATTGGGAGTTTAGCTCAGTTGGTTAGAGCACTGTGTTGATAACGCAGGGGTCCCAGGTTCGAATCCTGGAATTCCCATAATGGATATGTAAGGTATCTATTCATTGTTAATAAGCCTATGGGGGGTTACTCAAGAGGCTGAAGAGGACGGTTTGCTAAATCGTTAGGTCGGGAAACCGGCGCGAGGGTTCGAATCCCTTACCCCCCTTTGTTCGACGTCTATTCTTTAATAGGCGTCTTTTGGACTTTACAGCCATAAAATCAGTAAGATTTCGTAAGTTATATTTATTTTAGAAAATGAATGATGATTAAGGACCTTTCTGAAGTGTTATGCTTATTTTATGAGATTACTTTTATGATTTATCGTAGGGAAGAAGGGGGAGATTATGGTTTCACTTGACACTGAGGTTGTTAATGATTTAAAGTCAAAAGTTAATATTGCTGATTTAATTTCACAGTATGTTGCTTTAAGTCGTACAGGTAAGAATTATATTGGTTTATGCCCTTTTCATGGTGAGAAAACTCCTTCCTTTAATGTAAATGCTGAAAAAGGTTTTTATCATTGTTTTGGTTGTGGGCGCTCTGGTGATGCGATTGAGTTTTTAAAAGAATACAATCAAGTCGGATTTGTTGATGCTGTTAAGGAACTGGCTGATTTTGCAGGAGTTACTCTTAACATTTCTGATGATAGAGAAGAAAAAAATAATCCAAATGCTCCATTATTTGAAATCAATAACCAGGCTGCTCGTTTATACAATATTCTATTGATGTCAACGGAATTGGGTGAACGGGCTAGGAAATATCTTGAGGAGCGAGGAATTACTGATGATGTAATCAAGAGATTCAATATTGGTTTAGCTCCAGAAGAAAATGATTTTATTTTTAAAAATTTATCAAATAAGTTTGATGAAGAAATTATGGCAAAGTCTGGTTTATTTCATTTCTCAAATAATAAAATTTTTGATGCTTTTACGAATCGAATCATGTTTCCAATCACCAACGAATACGGACAGACAATTGGTTTTTCTGGACGTAAATGGCAGGAAAATGATGATTCTAAAGCCAAGTATATTAATACTTCAGCAACAACTATATTTGATAAATCTTATGAACTTTGGAATTTAGATAAAGCAAAACCAACGATCTCTAAGCAGCATGAAGTCTATTTAATGGAAGGTTTTCTGGATGTTATTGCGGCTTATAAAGCTGGAATAAATAATGTTGTTGCCTCAATGGGGACGGCATTAACCGAAAAACACGTCCGCCGTTTAAAACAGATGGCAAAAAAATTCGTATTAGTTTATGATGGAGATTCTGCTGGGCAAAATGCAATTTATAAAGCCATTGATTTGATCGGTGAATCTGCTGTGCAGATTGTAAAGGTTCCAGAAGGACTTGATCCAGATGAGTATTCTAAAAATTATGGTTTGAAGGGATTATCTGCCTTAATGGAAATGGGGCGTATTCAACCCATTGAATTTTTAATTGATTATTTGAGACCTGAAAACCTTGCTAATTTACAAACGCAACTTGATTTTATTGAACAGATTTCACCAATGATTGCAAAGCTTCCATCGATTACGGCTCAGGATGCCTATATAAGAAAATTAGTTGAGATTTTGCCTGATTTCGAGTATAATCAAGTGGAGCAGGCTGTAAATTTACGGCGTGAAAATATGACAATTACTGACCATCCTGTCAGTAATTTAGAAGCTTCAAGTTTGACCGAAAGTTTTACTGACGAAAATGATTATTCTAGTCTTGAATCGGTCATGCCTGTAGATTTTGAGGAGGATTATTATGAGAATAATGTTAAAACTCAACAAACATACAGAAGAAGTGAATCGGCTCAAGTTGTTCAACCATCTGTTCAGGTTCCTAAGTTGTCACGTTCGGAAAAAGCCGAAGAAATGCTACTCCATCGAATGATTTATCATTCTTCAGTTTTGAAAAAATTTTCTCAAGATGAAAATTTTAGATTCGTCCATAAACGTTATCAGGATTTATTTGATAAAATCTTGCTTGAGGCAATGGTTTATGAGCAAATTGATGAATCACACTTAGCAAGTGAGCTGTCAGACGAAGAACGTAGTCTGTTTTACCAGATTATAAGTTTAGATTTGCCTGATACAGCATCAAGTCAGGAAATCAATGACTTAGTTTCCATTTTTTCTAATGAAATGGAACAAATAAAATTTGAAGAACTCATTCAACAGTTGGCAACTGCTGAGAAAGCAGGAAACAAAGAACGTGTCTTAGAGTTAACCCTTCAGATTATTAACCAAAAGAAAAAATTATGATAATTTTTTACTGACAATTGGCTAGTCTATTTAATGACAGTTTTGTCAGTAGTTTTACCCAAAGAGGAGGAGCGAATTGGCAGCAAATAAAAAAAGAATAAGTCAAATTTCAAAAGAAACTGGCGTTCAAAACCGTGTTTTGGTTGAGAAGGCTCAAGAAATTGGCTTACTTGTAAAATCACATTCAAGTTCAGTTGGACCTGGTGAAGAACGTCGTCTTCTTGAAGCATTAAATGTTAAACCTGTTGTTGTTGAAAAGATGGATAGTCCTAAAACATTAGCAAGAGTTGAAGTCAAAGAAAATGGTGATACTTTTAACGTAAAAGCTTATGAAAAAGCAGTTAAAAGCTATATTACCAAACGTAAACCTTTGGGCGAAGCACTTGATGAAGAAATCATGGATGAACTTTCTGTTAAATTTGGGATTGTTGATGATGCGCTTGAAGACTTGTTTAAACAAATTCAAGATGCAGGAATTTCAATTGTGGATAAAGATGGAAATCCAAGTCCTTTGGCTCTTGTCACTGATGAAATTGAAAAAGAAGAAGTTTCAGATACTGCAATGGATGAAATTGTTACGAATGTTCGTATCGATGATCCTGTTCGCATGTATCTTAAAGAAATCGGTCGTTATCCATTGATTTCTCTTGATGAAGAAACAAAACTTGCTGAAGCAATTATTGCTGGTGGTGAAGGGGCAGAATTTGCGAAACAAATGCTTGCCGAAGCCAACTTGCGTTTGGTTGTTTCAATTGCAAAACGTTATTCTGGACGTGGAATGCAATTTTTGGACTTGATTCAAGAAGGAAATATGGGCTTGATGAAGGCTGTGGATAAATTTGACCATACAAAAGGATTCAAGTTCTCGACTTATGCCACATGGTGGATTCGCCAAGCAATTACACGTGCGATTGCTGACCAAGCCCGCACGATTCGTATTCCAGTGCATATGGTTGAAACAATCAATAAATTGATTCGTGTTCAACGTAATCTTTTGCAAGAACTCGGACGCGACCCTTCACCAGAAGAAATTGGTAAAGAGTTGCACATGGCGCCAGATAAAGTTCGTGAAGTTCTGAAAATTGCTCAAGAACCAGTCTCACTCGAAACACCTATTGGTGAAGAAGATGATTCACATCTTGGTGACTTCATTGAGGATGATGTAATCGAATCACCTGTTGATTATACAAACCGTATTCTTTTACGTGAACAGTTAGATGAAGTTATGGACACTTTGACTGACCGTGAAGAAAATGTTTTGAGAATGCGTTTTGGTCTTGATGATGGACGCATGCATACTTTGGAAGATGTTGGTAAACAATTCAAAGTGACACGTGAACGTATTCGTCAGATTGAAGCAAAAGCAATCAAAAAACTTCGTCACCCACGTCGTTCTAAACCGTTGCGTGATTTTATGTAATTTAAAAACTTACTGATGAAACTGTCAGTAAGTTTTTTTATATTTTTTTAGAGATCATATGTATTATGATTCAGTTTGTATTATATAAAATTAGTTTTATTCAGAGGAGTTTTATGAACCATTTAACTAGTGTCGAAATTTATATTTGGAATTATTTAGAAGAAAATAAAGCAAAAATAATTCAAATGACGGTTGCTCAAATTGCTGAATCTGCCCATGTCAGTCCTTCATCAATTATTCGAACTTTGAAAAAGAAAAATTTTTCTGGATTTTCTGAATACAAAAATATGGAAAAACAAAAATTAAATAGACATGATTGGATTTATGGGCTGACAAAAGATGCAAATCAAGTTGTCTCTGAAAATATTGAAGAATTATTAATGACAGTAAGGCTGCTAGAGAGTGAAAACTTAGCTAAAGTTGTTGCAAATATTTTTCATGCAGCTTCAGTCGTGATTATTTCAAGAGGATTATCTGTTCGTATAGCTGACTCATTTGCGAGAGATTTGCAATTTTTAGATGTTAAAGCTGTCAGCTTATATCAAGATAATATGCAAGCATATCTTGAAAAATTGCCTAGAAATACATTTGTAATTGGTCTTAGTTTATCAGGTGAAACAGATTTGATTGTGGCAACAGCACAGAAGGCCAAAAGAGATGGAAAAAAGGTTTTAGCTATTACTGGTAACTATAAGAGTAGGCTGGTTCAACAAAGTGATTTGCTTTTGCTTGCTTATCAAAAGAACCTGTCAGGGAAAATCCTTGTTGATTATAATAATATGCTCCCCTTAGAATTAATTATTCACCTTTTAATCCAACTTTACAAACAGTATAAAGAATACGGTGCAATTGTTTGAGTGCTAGAGATTTACTGACAGATTGTAATGGAAGCTGACGATTATATTCTGTCAGTAAATTTTTTTGATTTAAAAATAAATTCCTAAAATTATGGCTTAATCAGGAATTTATTTCAAATGGGAGTGGGTTATAATTAATTCATCAAAATGAAAGGGGATTCAAAATGTTTGGATTCTTAAAACCCGCTCCAGATGCGGAGCAAAAAATATCAGAGGAAAAAGTTCCCCGTTTGTATAAAATGTGGCAAACCCGGGTCTTAATTTCGACAGCAATCGTTTATATTGGTTATTATATTATTCGATTGATTTTTACCGTTCAACAAAATGATATTTCCAAGGCTTATGGTTTTTCGATGGGACAAATTGGGACAATTCTCTCCATGTTTGGGATTGGCTATGGGATTTCAAAGCTGATTATGGGGACTTTAGCTGACCGGGCCAATCCAAACCGTTATGTGGCGACAGGATTGATTGTGTCAGCGATTATCAATGCGCTTTATGGAACAACCCAAAGTTTTGGGATGATTGTCTTTCTGATGTTACTTAACTCGGTTATGCAAGGCATGGGAGCTGCGGCTTGTCAGCGTTTAGTCGGTTTATGGTTTGGCCGAAAAGCAAAAGGTTCGATTATGGCGCGTGGGACAGCATTTTCAATCTGGTCATCAGCTCATAATGCTGGAGCTTTCATGTGTGTGGCTGTTATTAATTTATCTGCTTTCTTTTTCGGCGCTTCGCTTCAATGGAGTTTTTGGACAGCATCAATTGTTTCGATTGTCATTGCTATTATCGTTTTATTTCTGGGTTCTGACCGTCCAACGACGAAAGGATTACCGACAATTGAAGAATATTCTGGCGATAAAGTGATCATTAAAGACGGAGAAATTGTTGAAGGCGATGTTTCTAATGACAATGTTTTTGAAATATTTTTTGAATACATTGTCAAAAATAAACTCGTGTGGGCGGTCATTTTGACCTCATTGTCAATCTATGTCGTTCGTTATGGAATTATGAGTTGGATTCCAAACTATCTGGTTAATATCAAAGGATTTGATAATTCAACAGCAAAATGGCTGACAGGAATTTTTGAACTTGCAGCTGTACCTGGGGTTATTATCATCGGATTTATCACTGATTTACTTAAAGGCCGTCGGGCCATTATGGTTTTGGTTTCATTGATTACCATGCTTGCCTGTCTGATTACTTATTTTGCAGCGACCAATCATACTTTGATTATTATTGTGTTATTAATTATGGGAACTTTCATTTATGCTCCAGCAACGATTGTCGGGCTGATGGTCAATGAAGCTGTCCCAAAATTTGCCAATGGAATGTCAACGGGTACGATGGGGTTCTGTCAGTACATTATTGGTGAAGTGACAGCAACTTTGGTTATTGGTTGGCTTATTCAAGCATACGGCTGGTCAGCAGGAAATATCATTGTTTATATTTTTGCTGGCATTGCCATTCTTGCTTCAATTTATATCTTGGTTCATCAAAATCGCTTATATAAGAAAATTGATGATGCAGGTTAACTGACAAAATAAAAAAATTACTGACAAATCTATGAAGGAAAAGCTAAATTTTTTATATTATATTTTGGCTCTACTGACAGCTTTGTCAGTATTTTTTATTAAAAATTTATTTATAAAGTTCAAAAGACTTGCTAAATTTTCCTAAAATGATTATAATAAATTTATCAATGGTCAAATATGGTCAAACTTTTTATTTTAAAAGGGAGAAATGATTTATTGATTTTTTAAATTTGATGTAAAATGAAAGTAACCGTTATCACTTAAATTATAAATAAGGAGAGAAAATGACGACTACTATCTATTTTGAAAAAAATGGTGGCATTGATATTGAACTTAGAGGAGCAAGAAAAGTTCTTTCTTTAAGAAAGCATATCAAGATTGACCCGGAAAATTTGGAATCTGTTCAGCTTGTTTCTGATATGAAAAAACCAAAATTCTATAAAAAAGTAGCAGGAACTAACGCTTGGTACTATGGCGGTTGGTTCAGAGAAAACGGTGAAAATGAGTTTTGGGATGTCCGAAATAATGAGCGAGTTCTAGTCATCACCACAAAAAATTTCAAATATAAAAAACTTTACATCGAAGTTGGTCCTGATTTTAGATTAATTCCTTCCAAACCGTGAAGGGAAAATTAGTTTAAAATTAATTACTGAGAATTAAGAGGAGGAAAGCGATGCTTTGTCAAAATTGTAATATTAATGAAGCGACGATTCACCTTTACACAAGTGTAAATGGTCAGAAAAAACAAATTGATTTGTGCCAAAACTGTTATCAAATTATGAAATCTGGCGGTCAAGAAGCTTTATTTGGCGCAGGAAATGCCTCAAATGGAAATTCTGATGAACCATTTAATCCATTTAATGATATCTTCAGTACCTTGCACGGTCAAGATTTTAATGGAGCAGCAAGCACTCAAACTCCACCAACACAAACAGGTGGACGTGGTCCGCGCGGTCCACAAAATCCTCGGGCAAAACAATCTAAAGGAATGTTAGAAGAATTTGGAATTAACATCACAGAGTCAGCTCGTCGTGGCGAAATTGACCCAGTGATTGGGCGTGATGAAGAAATTAAACGTGTCATTGAGATTTTAAATCGTAGGACTAAGAATAATCCTGTATTAATTGGTGAACCTGGTGTTGGTAAAACAGCAGTTGTTGAAGGTTTAGCGCAAAAAATTGTGGACGGAGATGTGCCGCAAAAACTACAAAATAAAGAAGTGATTCGTCTTGATGTTGTTTCTCTTGTTCAAGGAACAGGAATTCGTGGACAATTTGAAGAACGGATGCAAAAATTAATGGATGAAATCAGAAAACGTAATGATGTGATTATGTTTATTGATGAAATTCATGAAATTGTTGGTGCTGGTTCTGCCGGTGATGGCAATATGGATGCAGGAAATATCCTAAAACCTGCGCTTGCGCGTGGTGAGCTTCAATTGGTCGGAGCAACAACGCTCAATGAATATCGCATCATTGAAAAAGATGCTGCGCTTGAACGCCGGATGCAACCAGTTAAAGTCGATGAACCATCAGTTGATGAAACAATTACTATTTTGCGAGGCATTCAAGCACGTTATGAAGATTATCATCACGTGAAATACACTGATGAGGCTATTGAAGCAGCCGCTCATTTGTCAAATCGTTACATTCAAGACCGTTTCTTACCAGATAAAGCCATTGACCTTTTGGATGAGTCTGGTTCTAAGAAAAATCTAACCTTGAAATTTGTTGATCCTGAAGATATTAATCGTCGGATTGCGGATGCAGAAACGAAGAAAAATGAAGCAACACAGGCTGAAGATTTTGAAAAAGCCGCTCATTTCCGTGACCAAATCACTAAACTTCGTGAATTACAAAATCATGAAGTTTCAGATGATGAAATTCCTGTCATCACTGAAAAAGATATTGAACAAATTGTTGAGCAAAAAACACATATTCCAGTTGGTGATTTGAAAGAAAAAGAACAAACCCAATTGATTAATTTGGCTGATGATTTGAAAGCACATGTGATTGGTCAGGATGAAGCAGTGGATAAGATTGCTAAAGCTATCCGTCGTTCTCGTGTGGGACTTGGTAAACCTAATCGTCCAATTGGTTCTTTCCTTTTCGTTGGTCCAACAGGTGTTGGTAAAACAGAACTTGCTAAACAATTGGCTAAAGAATTATTTGGCTCAAGTGAAAGTATGATTCGTTTTGACATGTCGGAATACATGGAAAAACATTCGGTGGCCAAATTGATTGGAGCCCCTCCAGGATATGTGGGTTATGAAGAAGCTGGTCAATTGACTGAACGTGTTCGTCGTAATCCCTACAGTTTGATTTTATTAGATGAAATCGAAAAAGCACATCCAGATGTGATGCACATGTTCTTACAAATTCTTGAAGATGGACGTCTGACAGACGCACAAGGACGGACAGTATCCTTTAAAGATAGTTTGATTATTATGACTTCTAATGCCGGAACTGGTAAAGTTGAAGCCTCTGTCGGATTTGGTGCTGCTCGTGAGGGACGAACTAAATCAGTGCTTGGTCAGCTTGGCGATTTCTTTAGCCCTGAATTCATGAACCGTTTTGACGGAATAATTGAATTCTCTGCTTTGAGCAAAGAAAATCTCCTTAAAATTGTTGATTTGATGCTTGATGAAGTCAACGAACAAATTGGACGTAATGATATTCATCTTAGTGTCACTCAAGCAGCAAAAGAAAAATTAGTTGATCTAGGTTACAATCCAGCAATGGGTGCAAGACCACTTCGTAGAACAATTCAAGAAAATATCGAAGATTCAATTGCTGACTTCTATATTGAGCACCCTGAATACAAAGAATTGGTTGCTGATTTGATTGATGATAAAATTGTTATCTCTAATCAAGCTCAAGAAGCAGCAGAAACGACTGATGAAGAAGTTCCTGCTGAATAAAAAATTTCTGTCAGTAAAATTTTTAGTGACAGAAAAAATAAATAATGAAATAAAGAAATAATGAAATAATGAAAAATTGCTGACATGAATCTTGTCAGCAATTTTTCTATCTACAACTTCAATGCTCCCCTTGGTCGCATTGAACTGACGTGAATCTCGTCAGTAATTTTTCTATTTGTAACTTCATTGTTCGTAATGAATTGCAGCTCTGTCAGTAAATCCTTTAATCCATTTCATCAATCCACTCATCAAGATAACCAAGATTATAATTATATTGAGTTTCGTCAGCAACTTGGGCTAGTGAAACATTTGATAGTGTTCTGACAAGCGTATTTTCAATTTCATCAAGAGCGCTTGTAATGGCACAACGCTTTGCTTTGCCAGACTCTGAACCAATAAAATTTTGCAAAAGACCTTGACTTTGAAAAATTCGACCCCGTCCTTCGATGGCCAAAAAGACATCGTAAAAACTAATATCATGAAGGTCTTTATTGAGTGAAAAACCGCCATTTTTTCCTGGAGTAGAGCGTAAAAGTCCCTCATCAACTAAAGATTTAATAATTTTTTTGAGATATGAAGGCGAAACTTTGAGACGATTGGCAAGTGCAATTGATGACATGGTCCGATTTTCAGGAAGTCGTGCCAAAATAAGTAATACATAAACAGATTGTTCCCAACCAGATGATAATTTCATGATGAAGCTCCTTAAACATTTTAAATTAAAAAAGATTGACACTAGGGTAAAAAAGTAGTATCATTTATATTAGAGATAAGAGATATCTCTAATAACTATAATTATTTATTTCTATTATAGCAAAAAAAGAGAAGAATCTCATCATCTAAATAAAAAAACGGAGGACTACATCATGGTAGTTAAAGTTGGTATTAACGGTTTTGGTCGTATTGGACGTTTGGCATTACGTCGAATTCAAGAAGTCGAAGGAGTTGAAGTTGCGCATATCAACGATTTGACAGACCCAGCAATGCTTGCACATTTGCTAAAATATGATACAACTCAAGGACGTTTTAAAGGGACTGTTGAAGTCAAAGAAGATGGTTTTGATGTCAACGGAAAATTTGTGAAAGTTACGGCCGAACGTAATCCGGAAGACATTCAATGGGCTGATTCTGGTGTTGAAATTGTGCTTGAAGCCACAGGTTTCTTTGCGACTAAAGAAAAAGCTGAAAAACATTTGCATCCTGGTGGAGCTAAGAAAGTTTTGATTACGGCACCTGGTGGAAATGATGTTAAAACTGTTGTCTTCAATACAAACCACACAATTCTTGATGGAACTGAAACAGTTATTTCTGCCGGTTCTTGTACTACAAATAGTTTAGCACCAATGGCGGATGCCTTAAATAAAAACTTTGGTGTTAAAGGTGGAACAATGACTACTGTTCACTCTTATACTGGTGACCAAATGACCCTTGATGGTCCACATCGTGGTGGAGACTTCCGTCGTGCGCGTGCTGCTGCCGAAAACATTGTTCCAGCATCAAGTGGAGCGGCTAAAGCAATTGGTCTTGTTTTGCCTGAACTTTCTGGTTTGATGAAAGGTCATGCTCAACGTGTTTCAACTCCAACAGGCTCAATTACCGAACTTGTTACTGTACTTGAAAAACACGTTACAGTTGACGAAATCAATGAAGCAATGAAAGCTGCCGCTGATGAAAGCTTTGGCTATAATGTTGATGAAATTGTTTCATCTGATATTATCGGTATGGCTTACGGTTCACTTTTTGATGCTACATTAACTGAAGTGACTGACCTAAAAGACGGTGGACAATTAGTTAAAACAGCTGCTTGGTATGATAATGAAATGAGTTTCACTGCTCAATTGATTCGTACTCTTGAATATTTTGCAAAAATTGCTAAATAATAATTTACCTTTATCATTTTCTAAAAACTTGTCAGTAACTTTTACTGACAAGAATTGAAAAGTAGAAAATGAAATAAAAAATTACTGACGGAAATTCTGTCAGTAATTTTTCTATTCATAAATTCATCAGTAAATTTGGCGATTATTTAACAATAATCATACCATCTTTAATTTCCCAAGGGTCATTCATATTGATGTGGTCATAGAACATAACACCATTAGTGTGGTCGATCTCATGTTGAACACAAATTGCTGGGAAATCTTTTAAGCGAATTTTTTTCTTTTCGCCTTCCTTGTTGTAGTATTCCACAGTTACACGAGCATGGCGAACGACGTAACCTGGAACTTCACGGTCAACAGAAAGACAACCTTCGCCACCTTCAACAGCCGCATCTTGAACAGAGTGACTAACCACTTTTGCATTATACATGATTTCACGCATTTTGTAAGCTTCTTTAGGTGGAATTTCATTTCCATCTTCATCAACTTCAGGTTCATTTGGAATCAAAACGGCGATGACTTTTTTGAGCAAGCCAAGTTGGTTTGCTGCAAGTCCAACTCCACCACGGAGTCCCATTTTTTCAGCCATGACAGGATCTTGAGAATTATGTAAGAATTGCAACATTTTTTCTCCTAAGATAATGTCTTCATCTGACAATGGCAAGGTTACATCATTTGCCACTTCACGTAAAGTTGGGTAACCTTCACGAATAATATCGTCCATGCTAATCATGTGACTTGCTTTGATTAAATTTGCTTGAATTTCATCACGATTCATTATTAATAAAACTTCCTTATCTTTTTTTGAATATAGATTAATTATAGCATATTTTTAGCGATGAAAATGGTAAAATTGTATTAGAAGATTAATAATAAGACAAATTTTACATCTATAGAATTCAGTAAACTTAATACTAAAAAGAGGATAAAAATGAAAGAATACAGACAAAATGTTGCAGCCATTATTCTCAATAAAGGAAACAAAATTTGGCTAGGTAAACGAGCAGACGGGATGAGCTGGGGCTTCCCACAAGGTGGAATTGAAGCTGGTGAAAAACCAGAGACAGCCATTATTCGAGAACTCTCAGAAGAAATTGGCACAAAAGAGTTTGAAATCATTGGACAATATCCAGGAACTTTAAAATATGATTTTCCTAAAGAGATGAAATTTCCAACTTGGACTTATGCTGGCCAAGAACAACATTATTTTCTTGTCCGATTGCATGAAGAAGCAAAAATTAATCTTGAAAGCCATCCTGAAGAAATTGAATTTTCAACTTATCAATTTTTAGGACTTTCTGAAATTCGTAAAATGGATTTTGGCTTTAAAAATGATGTTTATCATCAAGCATTAGATTATTTTTCAAAGATAATAGAAAAGAATTAAAGGAAAAAGAATGGCTATAGAAAGAATAACAGATAATAAATTTGAACTTGTTTCAAAATATGAGCCAGCCGGTGACCAAGGTGAGGCGATTGCTGAGTTAGTAGATAATATTGAGAATGGGGAAAAAGCTCAAATTTTACGTGGAGCAACAGGAACAGGGAAAACTTACACCATGAGTCAAGTGATTGCACGGATAGGTAAACCTACTCTTGTTATGGCTCATAATAAAACACTGGCTGGTCAATTATACAGTGAATTTAAAGAGTTTTTCCCAAATAATGCAGTCGAGTATTTCGTATCCTACTATGATTATTATCAACCTGAAGCCTATGTTCCAAGTTCTGACACCTATATTGAAAAAGACAGTTCGGTCAATGATGAAATTGACAAATTGCGTCACAGTGCGACCTCAAGCTTATTGGAACGTAATGATGTGATTGTTGTGGCCTCAGTTTCTTGTATTTATGGATTGGGTTCACCCAAAGAGTATCAAGATTCGGTGGTTTCATTGCGCCCAGGTCAAGAAATTTCTCGTGACCAACTTTTAAATGATTTGGTAGGAATTCAATTTGAGCGAAATGATATTGACTTTCAACGGGGCTGTTTCCGAGTTCGCGGGGATGTTGTAGAAGTTTTTCCAGCCTCTCGTGATGAACATGCCTTTCGTGTTGAATTTTTCGGTGATGAAATTGACCGTATCCGTGAAATTGAAGTTTTGACCGGACAAGTTTTAGGTGAAGTAGACCACTTGGCAATTTTCCCAGCGACACATTTCATGACAAATGATGACCGTATGGAAGAATCAATTGCCAAGATAGAAGCAGAATTAGAAGAGCAATTAAAAGTTTTCCGCTCAGAAGGAAAACTTCTTGAGGCTCAACGTTTAGAACAAAGAACCAACTACGATATCGAAATGCTCCGTGAAATGGGTTATTGTAATGGGGTCGAAAACTATTCACGTCATATGGATGGGCGCGAGGAAGGCGAACCTCCGTATACTTTGCTTGATTTCTTTCCTGATGATTTCATGATTATGATCGATGAATCACACATGACAATGGGGCAAGTAAAAGGAATGTATAATGGTGACAGAGCCCGTAAAGAAATGCTTTGTAATTATGGATTCCGCCTGCCTTCAGCCCTCGATAACCGTCCTTTAAAAAGAGAAGAATTTGAAAGTCATGTGCATCAAATTGTTTATGTTTCAGCAACTCCTGGGGATTATGAGATGGAGCAGACCGATACCATTGTTGAACAAATTATTCGTCCAACAGGTCTATTAGATCCTGTCGTAGAAGTTCGACCAATGATGGGACAAATTGATGATTTGGTTGGTGAAATTCATAAACGAGCTGAGAAAAATGAACGAGTATTTGTTACGACTTTGACTAAAAAGATGTCAGAAGATTTGACTGCCTATTTCAAGGAAATGGGGATAAAAGTTAAATATATGCACTCGGATATCAAAACATTAGAACGAACCGAAATTATTCGGGATTTGCGTTTAGGAGTCTTTGATGTTCTGGTGGGAATTAATTTGCTTCGTGAAGGGATAGACGTTCCAGAAGTTTCTTTAGTAGCGATTTTGGATGCTGATAAAGAAGGATTTTTACGTAATGAGCGTGGCTTGATTCAGACCATTGGTCGTGCAGCACGTAATAGTGAAGGTCATGTTATTCTTTATTCTGATATGGCTAAAGCCCTTGATGAAAATGATCCTGCGGATAAAGAAATCTTAGATAGTGGTTATTATACAGAATACGAGGGTCAAAAGTATAAAATAACGCGTTCAATGAAACATGCGATGGATGAAACAGCCCGCCGGCGTGAAATTCAAATGGCTTATAATGAAGAACATGGAATCACACCTCAAACGATCAAAAAAGAAATTCGTGATTTGATTGCCATTACTAAGAAAACTGATTCTGGTGAGATTGAAGAAGTCGATGCAAGTGCAATGACTAAGAAAGAACGTAAAGCATTAGTCAAAAAACTTGAAAAAGAAATGCAACAAGCGGCTAGCGCCCTCGACTTTGAAGGAGCTGCTCAGTTACGTGATATGGTATTAGAATTACGTGCAATGGATTGATTAATAATTAATAAAAATTCACTCATTGAGTGAATTTTTATTTTGTCTTAAGTATAAAAGTACATTTTTTATCTAAAAATCTTTATTTTTTAAATAATTATAATATAAATATGCAAAAATTCTTGACAAAATAATTTTAAAACGTATAATTATACTTATTCTATTTATAAAAGAGGTTTAAGGATGAACAAGAAGATGAAAAAATTAGCATTGGGAATGGTCGGTTTGGCCGCAGTAGCAACATTAGCAGCTTGTGGAAATGGAAAATCGGCTACTAATCAAGTGGATAAAGTAAAAAAAGCCGGCGTATTGAAAGTTGCTTTATCTCCAGATTATCCACCCTTTGAATTCCAAATTATTAAAGATGGTAAGAATACAGTCGTGGGTTCTGATGTTGATTTGGCCAATGCTATTGGTAAAAAACTAGGGGTTAAAGTGAAAATTGAAAGCATGGACTTTAACAATGTTTTAGCTAGTTTAAATACAGGAAAAGCAGATATTGCGATTTCGGGAATTTCAAAAGAACCTAGTCGTGAAAAATCTGTCAATTTCTCAGATGTATATTATACAGCAAGTAATTATTTAGTTGTGAAAAAATCTGATTTAAGTAAATATCGTTCAGTAGATGATTTCAAAGGTAAAAAAGTAGCGGCACAAAAAGGGTCAACTCAAGAAGGAATTGTAACCAGTCAATTCAAAGGAGCAACAGAGATTGCCTTGCCACAAATTGGCGACGAAATCAATGAAGTCAAAGGGGGACAAGTTCAAGGAGCCGTGATTGAAAACCTTATTGCTAAGAGTTACGTCGCAGCTAATTCAGATTTAGCGATTGCTAATGTGGACGTAAAAACGCCAAAAGATAGTTATGGTTCAGCGGTTGCACTTCCTAAAGGTTCAGATGAATTAACAAAGGTTGTCAATTCTGTCATTAAAGAAGAATTGAAGAACGGACAAATTAATAAAGATATTCAAAAGAACTACACGCTTTCTGAAAATAATAAATAGTTTGGTGGAAATTTATGGAAAAAGCTGTAGACTTATTAAAAAGTTTGGTTAATATTCCGTCAAGTTCAGGAAATGAAGAAGAGATTTTAATATTTCTTGAAAAATGGTTTATTGAGAAGCAATTTGATTTTGTTATTCGCAAAGAAACTTTTGTCGCCGGACAAATTAAAGCAAAAGGTAAAAAAGAACAAAAAAAAGAAGCCATTATCTTAACTGGGCATGTTGATACTGTCGTTTCAGGTCATTTAGCTGACTGGAAATTTTCGCCTACCGATGCAAGAGTAGAAGAGGGAAAACTCTTTGGACTTGGTGCGAGTGATATGAAAGGTGGCGATGTTGGAAACTTACTTGCTGCTGCAAGTTTTATTGGTAAAGATTTAAGTCAAGATATTTGGGTCGTGGGGACGGCTAACGAAGAACTTGATGGTAAGGGTTCAGAAGATTTTGCTCGTTATTTTAGTGAAAATTGGAGCTATGACTCAGCTTGTTGCATTATTGCAGAACCAACTGATTTAGAGAAGATTTATATTGGGCAACGTGGAAATCATTTTATGAAGCTACATTTTTCTGGGAAGGCTGGTCATGCTTCGGTACAAGAACATTTTCAGCAAAGCGCTTTAGGGGCGGTTACTTATTTTCTAGAAAATATTGAGCAAATCGTTGAAGAGTTGAAAATTTACAAAAATAGTCAGCTTGGTCTGCCAACTTTTGTAGTGACATCAATTCTCTCTGGGGATGAAAATTCTCCTAATAAAACAGCCGACTTCGCTGAACTTGTGGTTGACTGCCGTTTAACTCCTGAATTGGAAAAGGTATTTGAGCAAGTCATGAGTGAGTTAGCTGTGCAGTATCATTTTACTTATGAAGATATTGTGACACCTGTTTTATCAACTTTGACCGATAATCAAGCTCCATTCATTCAGTTACTGACAGACTTATCTGGCGCGAAAACAACGGCAGCTTCGGGTTCTAATGATCAAGGATTTTTTGAAAATGTTGGGATTAGAACGGTTGTTTTTGGACCAGGACAGCATGAACAATGCCACATTGCAAATGAATCTATTATTCTTGAAAAGTTGGAAGAACATATTGAAATTTTACAATCCTTTATTAAAAAAATGCAGGAGAGTTAAGATATTTACTGACAAATCCTGTATATAATAAAAAAATTTACTGACAAAGACCGTCAGTAAATTTTTTTTAGTTTGTTTGTTCAGCTGCTTCATCAACGATGAAAGTGAACTGACAAGTGGTTACTTTTTTACCATCAACATAAGCTGCGGCATCAGCAGTTCCTACTTTTCCACGGAATTTTGTAATTTCAAATTCAAGTTTCATTACATCACCAGGAGTGACTTTTTGACGGAATTTTGCTTTATCAATTCCACCAATATAAGCCATTTTTCCTTGAAATTCTTCTTTTTTGAGAATCAAAATTGAACCAGCTTGAGCGAGTGATTCAAGAATCAAAACACCAGGGAAAGTTGGATTACCAGGGAAATGTCCATTAAAAACTTCTTCGTTAATCGTTACATTTTTCGTTGCAACAATTTTATTTTCAGAAATTTCATCAACGTAGTCAATAAACATGATAGGATAGCGGTTCGGAATAACTTCCATCACTTCTGTAGCAGTCATAGCGTATTTTTTAGTCATTTTTTATTCCTTTTCTTATTAAAAATTAATGAAAAGCCCGAGTAATCAGGGAAAAAGAGCCATCACTCTAACTTGACAGTTCAACATTTTTAAGTTAAAATTTTATGTATCAAGTATTTTGATATACAAAACCTTTTACAATTAATATTATCAATTTCTTGTGAGAGTGTCAACTTTTTTATATGACTTGTAAAGGTAAAGTGATTAAATTTATTTTTTTTTATTTGCTAGTCGCTTAAACCTGATTATTTTAAAGAAAAGGACTTATTTTATTTATGTTTTTAGAAGGTAAAAAAATTGTTATCATGGGTGTTGCTAACAATAAATCTATTGCTTGGGGCTGTGCTAAAGCAATGAAAGATCAAGGTGCAACATTAATTTATACTTACCAAAATGAACGAATGGAAAAACAATTAGCTAAATTGGCTGAACCAGAAGATTTGCTCATTGAATGTGATGTAACTTCTGATGAATCTATTCGCCGTGCTTTTGGTACAATTGAGGCACGTGTCGGTAAAATTGACGGACTTGTTCATGCCATTGCTTACTCTAAAAAAGAAGAGCTTGGTGGGAATGTTACAGATATCTCTCGCGATGGTTATGCCCTTGCTCAAGATATTTCAGCTTACAGCTTGCTTGCTGTTGCTAAAGCAGCAAAACCATTGCTTAAAAAAGGTTCTGGTATCGTAACTTTGACTTACATGGGTTCAGTTCGTGCCATTCCTAACTACAATGTTATGGGAATTGCTAAAGCAGCTCTTGAATCTACAGTTCGTTATCTTGCTGCTGAAATGGCACATGTAGGTGTTCATGTGAACGGAATTTCTGCAGGAGCAATTAAAACACTTGCGGTTTCTGGAGTTTCAGGTTACAAAGATTTGATTAAAGAATCTGACAGCCGTACAGCTGATGGTGTTGGTGTAACAATTGATGAAGTTGGTCAAACTGCCGCTTTCCTTGTTAGCCCGCTTGCCTCAGGTGTCATTGGTGATATCGTTTATGTTGATAAAGGTGTTCATTTAACATAAGACAAATATAAAAAAACACTGACAGAATTTCTGTCAGTGTTTTTTATATATTTTACTAGTCAAGAATCATGAATTTCCTGATGAATTACTGTTGTTGAGTCTGTCAGTAAATTTTTTATTTGTATTTTCTGATGAGGAATCATGAAAAGGGCAAGTGGTTTGGTGAGAAAAATTTGATGGTAGCAGTTTTTTATCCGTAATCAATAGAATGTCCACATGATTCTTATAGAAGGTCATCAAGTTCTTAAAAGTTACTGACAGAACTCTCATTTTAATCTGAACAAGAAATTATTGATTCAATAAATAAAAAAATCACTGACAGAAATTCTATCAGTGATTTTTTAATTTTTTTAATATCTTGTCAGTAAAAATTACTTACGATTTTGTTTACCAGCATTTCGTCCGCCAGATTTACGTTCCTTTTCATTGCGTTCACTTGTGATTTCTTTGAAATTTTCTTGAATAGAAGTAGGTGTAACATCTTTGAGGCCTTCATTATTGATTTTTGGAGGATTTTTTGTAAATTCTTCATCAATACGACGGCGCATTCTTGGTTTCATGATGAAGGTAATGATGATTTGTTGGATAACAATAACAAAACCACCAACTGCCCAGTAAAGAGCTACTCCAGCAGGTGACATGAATGAGAAGACAACAATCATTGCCGGACTCATAATCAACATTGCCATTCCTGATTTCTTTTGTTCAGGGGTCATTGACAAAGTTGAAATCCAGGTTTGAATAAAGTAAAGCACCCCAGAGATAATAACCAAAACCACACTTGGATGTCCTAAAGGAATCCCATAAAATGTTGAACTTGAAATTCCCGTTGTATAAGCCGCTGCATTATAAAGAGCGATAAAGAAAGGCCATTGAATCAACATTGGTAAGCAACCAATTGATGAAAGCATGTTAATTCCATTATCTTTTTGGGCTGCCATCAATGCTTGTTGAGCTGCCATTTTTTCTTCAGGAGTTTGTGCTTTTTTGAGTCGTTCTTGCAAAGGAGCAAATACGGGAGCAAGATAAGCCATTTTTTCTTGCATATAAGTTGATTTGTAGGCTTGATTTAAACCTAAAGGCAAGATGAGAAAACGGATAATCAGAGTAACAAAAATAATTCCCCAACCATAACCCATGTGCAAGTTATTAGCGAATAAGTCAACAAAAGCAGACATTGGACGAACCAAAAAATTATAGGTAATTCCATGAGTAGCTGCTTCGGTTGGAACGCGGACTCCATCAACAACGTGTGTTTGAACACAGCCAGATAGGAATAACAATCCGGCTGTCATTAAACCAGTCAATGTTAATTTCTTTTTCAAATTTTTCAATATAAGTTCACCTTCTATAAATTAAACATACTCATCTATTTTACCTAAAATTCAGATGAATTTCAATAGGACTAAAGTATGAAAAGCCATTCTGTAGTTTAAAATCTTCAATAATATTTTCTGTCAGCAAAAGAAAAAAGCTGTCAGTAGTGACAGCTTTTTATCAGTGGAAAATTAAGCTTCTTCCATCGTAATAATTGCTTTTAGAATAGCTGCAGTTTCTTTCCAGTCACGAACAGTGATTGTTTCAATTCCCATTTGAACAACAGGGTAATCATTTCCGCCAGGTTGAGTCATGTCACCAAAGTAAAGAATTTCTTCTTTAGTAACATTAAGTTCTTCCATCAAATGATTCATCCCAAATTCTTTATTTTGACCTGGAACAAAACCGTTAATAGTTGTTGTTCCAGCAACTTCAAATTCAAATTCTGGAGCATATTGACTAGCCAATTTAGCAATTTCATTACGTTTTGTCATGTCTGGGTCCCAAGCTTGTTTAGCTTCAACACCAGCTTTTTGACCGATTGCTGAGTAAGCAATCATCGATTCACGATTTTCATTAATTTCATCACCAGGGGCAAGAACAGATTCGTCCCAATGTCCAAGCTCTTTAGCAGCTTTTTCAAGCGCACCCATAATTGCGTTGGCTTGTTCATCAGTCAAAGCGTAATTGAAGACCTGTTTCCATTCGCCATCTTTGTGAGCATAATATTGAGTCCCTTGGGCAACAAACAAATGGAAATTATCCAGATTTGCAGATTCAGGCAAATTATTAATAATTTGAATCAAAAATTGATCATATTTTTGACCAGAAATTGGTGCAATGATATATTTTTGAGACAAAGTAGCCAACAATTCAGCCATCTCAGGGAAAATCGGCATTTTTGGTTCATTGAGTGTGTTGTCAATGTCGAAACTTAATATTTTTTTCATAAGTTTTCTCCTATTTTTTTCTTATCAACGCTTACATTATAACATTTTTTTAATAAAAAAAACAATCTAATAAAAATAGATTGTTTTTTTTCAATTATGAATTGCCTCTTGCTTTACTTAAAGCAGGGACAATTGCCATTGTTAGAATCACAGCGATGATCACTTCTGCAATAGAATTTCCTGTGATAATTGAAGCAAGCAAAGCTCCGAAGGTTTGTTTGGTTACATCATGAAAGAAGAGGAAGATGAAACTTAAAACCAAAAGTGTATTAGTTGCTGTTCCAACAAAAGCGGCTAAACCAGCTCCAAAACGATTTTGTGCCAAACGATAAACGAGGGCAGGAAGAATTCCGACTAGAACACGCGGAACGATGGCAATAACCAATGCCCAGATAGAACCATGATTTGTTCCAGGAACAGGCTGTAAGGGACTAAACATAAAGCTAGAAGGTAGGGTTACGATTGTTGAATTAATAACACTAATCAATCCCATCACTAGACCCAGAAATGCTCCTTTACGAACTCCAAGAACAATTGAACCAATGATTACTGGAATATGGAGCAAAGTTGGAACGATTGGTAAAGGCCAAACGCTATAGATAATTTGACTCAAAAGTTGGACAACGACCATAATTGCAATAAAAATGGACAAGATTGCCACATCAGACGCTTTTGATTTTTTCATAAATACCTCATTTATTTTATAAAGAATTTTTTAAATCCGATAGAATATCAGGTAAGTCGGCGAGTGCTCCCTCACCAAAATCTCCACAAGCGAGCAAAGATTTTTTCGGTTGAATCATATTATAATCTATTTTCTTAAGAATCTCAATGTTTTTTTGCGTCAAAGGATGTTGATACATTTTAGTATTCATTGCAGGGGCAAAATATTTTGGTACAGAAGGTTCAAGAGCAAGGGCTACAGCAGTGACAATATCATCAGCTCGGCCTTGCGCCAAACGGCTAATTGTATCAGCAGTTGCAGGTGCAACAAGGAAAAGCTCAGTATTTTTAGCTAGATCAATATGATTAACCAATTCAGGACGTTCTTCGTCCATAATATCCAAGTGAACCTTATTTTTGGACAAAACTTGTAGAGTTAAAGGAGTGATGAACTGAGTAGCACTTTTTGTCATTAAAACTGTCACATCATGTCCCTCTTTTGTCAGTAAAGAAGTTAAATCTGCTGCTTTGTAAGCTGCAATTGAACCTGTTACCGCAAGTGTAATTTTAGTCATTTTTTAATTCCTCCGAGGTTTTTAAAAGTCTGTCAGCAATTTCAGCCTTTGTTTTTAAAGTAATTTCATGATTTTTACTGACCAAAAATGCTTGATGGTCATTTCCATGAATATTTTCTAAATCATTCGCTAAAATAAAATCAGCATGATTTGTCAGTAATTTTTCTCTGGCTACTGAAAGAAGCTCAGATTTTTCTACACCAACCAATAATTTAAAACCAAAAAGTAAAACATTTGGATTCCATTCTTTAATATAAGAAATAATTTTTGGTGTTTTTTCTAGGAGCATGATTTGATAATCAGATTTTGAAGAAATTTTCCCAACTTTTTCAGGACGAAAATTTAAAAGCTCCTCTTTAGAAAACTTGTCAGTAAAATTTTCAAGACCTGTCATATAAATAGGACGATAATCACTGACAGCCATACTATGGATAACAACATCCATGTCAGGGACTAAGTTTTTCATCTGTTCATAAAGGTCATGAGTTCCTTCAATCGGAATATAGGTCAGTCTGTCAGTAAATTCAGGAAGTTTAGCCTGAAGTCCAGCTAATAAATAGACTTCATGACCAGCATTTAAAAAATTTTCAGCAGTCACTTTTCCGAGACTTCCTGTTGCAAAATTACTGATGCCACGAACGTTGTCAATAGGTTCCGTTGTTCCACCAGAAGTAATCAAAACTTTCATTTTTCACCAGTTTCTTTTAGAGTTGCTTTCATTTTATCCTAATAAAAATATTTTTTCAAGAGAAGTTTATTTACTAAAAATTTACTGACAGCTTAAATAAAAAAGCCATCAATTACTGACAGCTTTGATTGGCTCAAATGAAAACTTATTTCTTCTTTTTCATTTCTCCGCCTTGATAGAGCATTCCTTCTGGAAGGTCATTAAAGATGACATGAATTGCTGAAGTAGGTGCTCCAGCATGTTTTGAAATTGATTCAGTAATTTCTTTAGCAATTATAGCTTTTTGCTCAACTGTACGACCTTCAAAAAGTTCAACATGGACATATGGCATAATAAATTCTCTTTTCTATATGATTATGAGCATATTTTATCATATTTAAATAGAAAAAAGTTTAAAGAATCAAAAATAACATTTTTACCGTTTGCAGGACTTCTCAGAACTATGTTAAGATAGAACAAAGTATTCTTAAAAATACTATATAATTGAAATCAAAAATTGAAATTGAGAAGAAATAGAGAGTAAAAAATATGTCTTTAAAAGGATTAACAAGTTTTGAGGTTGAAGAACGGATTCGCCAAGGGAAGATAAATAAAAATATAGATGAGACGGATCGTCCTGTTTGGGAAATTGTAAAACGAAATACTTTTACATTTTTCAACTTAATATTTGCAGTCATTGCGATTCTAATCAGTTTAGTTCAAGCATGGAATCAGCTTATTTTCCTTCCAATAATTGTCATTAATACAATTGTCGGAATTTATCAAGAAATCAAAGCCAAACGCTATTTGGACCAAATGACTCTCTTGCACGCTCCGCAATCCACAGTGATAAGGAATGGTCAACAAGAAAAAATTGCTTCAGATGATTTGGTTGAAGAAGATATTATTATTCTTAAAACAGGAAATCAAATTGTCGCTGACGCTCGCATTGTCGAAGGAAGTATTTTTGTCAATGAATCACTTTTGACAGGTGAAGCTGACGAAATTGAAAAAAATGTTGATGACAAACTTCTGTCAGGAAGTTTTGTTGTGTCAGGAGAAGCCAAAGTCATTTTGGAAAAAGTCGGAAAAGATTCCTACATTTCCAAATTAACAGAACAAGCCAAATTAGTTGACCATGGTGAAGACTCTGAGATGTTACGTGCCCTCAATAAATTATTAAAGTGGGTCAGCTTCATTATTCTTCCGATAGCAGTCATTTTATTTACCCAAAATTACTTTGTCAATCATAATACACTTCAAACCAGTGTTGTAGCAATGGTGGCAGCGGTTATTGGAATGATTCCAGAGGGGTTGTATCTTTTAACAACCATTGCCTTAACCCTCAGTAGTGTGAAATTGGCTCGTAATCAAGTGCTATTGCACAATATGAAAAGTATTGAATCCTTAGCGCGTGTCGACGTTTTATGTGTTGATAAAACAGGAACAATCACAGAACCCAGAATGTCAGTTGAGCAAGTATTTGTTAGCCCAAGTAGTAACATAAGCGATGCGAAATTTATGTCTCTTTTATCTGACTACATCTCAGCAAATACTGATGACAATGATACCATGAAGGCAATTCGAGAGTTTATGCTTGCAAAAGGTGACCTTCAAAATCAAATGACCGGCGTTAAAAAAATTATTCCATTTTCATCAAAAGTAAAATATAGTGCTGTTTGTTTTGAAAATGAAAGTTATCTTTTAGGCGCACCAGAAATTGTTTTAGGGAAAACTTATGAGAAAATTAGCTCTGAAATCAATCATCTCTTAGAAGAAGGCTTTCGTGTCCTAGTTTTAGCGGGAACAAAAGAAAAAAATTATGACCAACTTAATTTGGGGGCTTACGCACTTGGCTACGTTGTGTTAGCCAATCCCATCAGAGAAAATGCTAAATCGACCTTTAACTACTTTGCAGAGCAAGGAGTCAATATCAAAGTTATTTCAGGTGATAACCCTCAAACCGTGTCGGCAGTTGCAAAAAGAGCCGGAATTACTGGAGCTGAACGTTTTATTGATGCAAATTTATTGAAAACGAAAGAAGATTTAGACCAAGCGGTTGAATCATATACTGTTTTTGGGCGTGTGACACCTGACCAAAAACGCCGTCTCGTTCAAGCCCTCAAACGTAAAGATCATACTGTCGCAATGACCGGAGATGGTGTTAATGATATTTTAGCCATGAAAAGTGCTGATTGTAGCATTGCCATGGCTTCCGGAAGTGATGCCGCGACCCAAGTTGCACAAGTTGTCTTATTAGATTCAGATTTTGGGCATATGACACAAGTAGTCACAGAAGGACGTCGAGTCGTCAATAATGTCCAACGTTCAGCCATTCTTTTCCTTGTAAAAAATCTCTTTTCAATCATCTTGGCAATTATCTCAGCAATCTTTGTCTTCACCTATCCCTTACAAGCTTCACAACTTTCACTTATCAGTTTATTCACCATTGGGATTCCGGGATTCTTACTCTCTTTAGAAGAAAATGACAAACGAATTGAAAAAGATTTTATTAAAAATGTTATCTTAAAAGCATTACCAGCCAGCTTGACTGAAATTACAGCCGTTTTAGGAGTTGTTATTGCTGGAGCTGCCTTCAAATTGACGGCATCAGAAATTTCAACTTCAGCAGTTATTTTACTAGCTGTTGTTGGATTTATGATTTTAACTAAAATCAGTGCACCACTCAACCGTTTTAAAATGGGAATAATCATTTTTAATATTGTTGGGATAATTATCTCAGGTTTCATGTTCAATTCCCTCTTCTCTATCAGCAAAATTTCGTTAGACAGTTTTGTTCTGGTTGCACTGCTTTCCCTCTTTTCTGAATCACTTTTCAGAAACTTTGATTCTCTTCTAAAAAAATATTTCAAATAACAAATAATAATTAAATAGAAAGATTAAATGAACGAAATAAGTAAAGTAAAAAGAAGCCAAGTTCTTATTGAAAAATTGGTAAACTTGTGGGAAAATTCGGTTAAAGCCAGTCATTTATTTTTATCAAACAAAGAGATAGAAGAAATAAAAAAATATGTTCCTCAAGCCCTAAGAGAAATTGAACATTTGATAGTTGAAACAGATAAGACAGAAAATCCGATAGCCTTCATGGGAATTTATAAAAACAAACTTGAAATGTTGTTTATTAGCCTTGTACACATGAAAACAGGATTAGGCAGAAAGTTAATTGAAGAAGCAATTGAAAATTATTCGGTAAATGAACTTGTAGTGAATGAACAAAATCCGAAAGCCAAAGGATTTTATGAGCATTTAGGCTTTAAAGTTTATAAAAGAAATCCAATTGATGAACAAGGAAATCAATATCCAATTCTTTTTATGCATTTGGGTTGATAATCAAAAATCTCACATTTGAACAGTGGGATTTTTTTAATACACGTGAAGAGATTAGGGTAGAAGGCTATGTTATAATAGAATAGATTAAACACAAGGAGTTTGAATGGCTTTTTTAATAATATCCCTGATTATCATGCTAATTGGCCTGCTAAGATTAAAAATCAATAAACGAAGTATAATAGGAGGAATTTTTCTAGCCTCAGGTTTGATATTGAGCCTAGCCTCTCTGTTTTTTGAATTATTAAACCTTATTTATCTTTATCTTCCGTCGGGTGATTTTGCAACCTTGATCATTGCTTATGGAATCCTTCCCTTAATATTTTTATTGGTCTGTGGATATTTCATTTTTAACTCAAAAACAATGAGAACTAAAGAAGGTAAAAGTGCCACTGCAAAATTATCTGCTCTATTTGGCTTAAATTTGCTTATTGCCTTTCCAGCCCTCTTTATGTTATTAACATTTTCAGCGAAAACAATACCACAAATAATCTGGTACATTCTTCTTTATATTTTACTTATTGATATAATTCTCTGTTTTTTGTTTGCTGCCTACATTTTATATTCATGGATGAGCCAAATGATTCCTTTACAAAAAAAGATAGATTATATTATCATTTTGGGTTCAGGTGTTAGAAGTGAAGAAGTTCCACCCTTGTTAAAGAGTCGATTGGACAAAGGAGTTGAATATTACCAGAAAAATCCTACAGCCAAATTTGTTGTTAGTGGCGGACAGGGAGCGGATGAGCCTGTATCAGAAGCCTTCGCCATGCGAAAATACCTTCAATCACAAAACATTCCTAATCATCAAATTCTTTTTGAAGATAAATCCACCACTACTTATGAGAATATGTTATTTTCTAAAAGGATAATTAATGAGGATTGGTCAGATAAAGAAATATCCCCTTCAATCATTTTTTCAACCAATAATTATCATGTTCTCAGAGGAAGTTTATATGCGCAAAGAGTAAAATTAAAAGCCCAAGGAGTAGGGGCACCCACAGCACTTTATTTCTTACCTACGGCCTTAATTCGTGAATATATTGCATTACTCTTACATAGAAAAATTATCCTTTTTAGTGTATTGGGAGGTGTTTTAATGCTTATTATTATCTCCCTTCTTCCTATTTAAAAAATATTAGCAAACCTCAAGAAAAAGATGTTTTTCTTGAGGTTTTTAGTAGTCGTTTTTTCATTACAAAAATGTAAGAAGAAGGCATCGGACTTGATGTTAGAATGAAAGAGTAGCTAAATTGTAAAAAGAAAAAAAGGAAAGATATAGAATGAAGAAAATACTAATAGCGCTAATTATCATGGTACCAATTGCCATTACCGGATTTCTCGGTTATGACTTTTTCAAAAAAAATTTTGCTCATGTTCACGGTATAATCATGTATAGTGATAATAAAGATGAAGCAGATACTATATTAGAAAATAATAAAAAATATATTGATAAAAGTTTAACTGTAGAAGGTAAATACAGTTCAAAATCAGATGTTTTAGTCTTGAATACTCAAGCTGCTAATAAATTAATAAATGAAAAAGTTTTTCATAACGTAACCAAAAAAGGAGATAAGTTTAAATTTAAGACAGTAGAAAACTTATCAGCTGAGCCAGCTTTGTGGACAGGAAAGGAAGATAAAACAATAACTGATGATAAAGGACAGTCAGTGAAACCTAAAAGTACAAAATATATTGTTCTAGGAGAATATAGTGCCACTTCTAAGCTATTGATTCTTAATGATGAAGATTATCAAAAATTTGATGCAAAAGCTAAATTTGTAAGTGTAATAAAAGAAAAACGAGATGCTGATAAAGTGCTTAAAAGCTACATTACGAGTGGTTCAATTCCCTCACAGATATTCCCTTACAAATAATAAAAACGACTAAAAATAACTCTTATAAAATGTTACTGGAAATTTTTCTAGTGACATTTTTATTTTTATACAAATTAAAGATGATTATACTAAGTTATAAAGTTATCAAGCGAATAAGCCAGCTTAACTCACTATTTATGTAATAATATAGGTACAGTAATCAAAAGAACGCATACATAATGAAGGGGAGAGAAGTATGACTAGTAATAAACTAAAAGCATTGGGACAACTAATATTATTTATTGTAGGAATTGAGCTAATTGGTGGCCTATCTGGTCTCTTGGCGGGGGATATTAAAGGGATTTATAATAATCTTAGACTCCCACCCCTAGCGCCACCAGACTATCTTTTTGGGATTGTTTGGCCTGTATTATATGCTCTTATCGCAATTTCCGCCTATTTGATTTTTTATAAGCTGAAAACTCAAAGAAGTGAGGGCCAAAATGCTTTATTCTATTTTGGAATACAACTTATCTTAAATTTTATTTGGAGTATTATTTTTTTCAAAGGATATTTTTGGTTAGGAGTTATTATTATTCTCTTACTAGATTTTATTGTTTATCTCTGCATCATTAAATTTTCAAAAATTAATAAGTGGTCTTCATTTCTTCTAATTCCTTATTTTATTTGGATTATTTTCGCAACATATTTGAGTATATCAGTTGCTATCTTGAACTAAATAATTTGAGGAGAATCTGATGGTTTGGGCAATAAATAATGATTATATAACATAAAAATTTTGATATTCATGAGTATATACATCTGTAAAACTGAAAGCTATAGATTGGAGAAAAATAATGAATTTTATTAAACCCTTTATTATAAGTGGAGTAATTTTTTTAATTTTAGATATTTGCTGGCTCTTTTTTGCAAATAAAAAAATCTATCAGCCAAATATTGGTAACTTGATGGGAGATTTTAAAGTTATTCCGGCCATTATCTTCTATATTATTTATCTAGGAGCACTAACCTTTTTTGTATTAATGCCCGGACTTGAAAAAAATAGTATAACTTACGTCTTACTGAGTGGTGCTCTACTAGGATTAGTATGTTATTCTACATACGATTTAACAAATTTGGCATCAATTAAAGACTGGTCACTAATGGTAACAATAATTGATATTATTTGGGGGACTTTTGTAAGCTCTTTGAGTGCAAGTCTTTCATTTCTTGTGATTACAAAGTTTATGGAAGGATAAAGAATGGAAAAGTTAAAATCTGAAGACCGTCTACTAGAAAGTATCATAGCAGGAGCGCAAAAGGTTATTAACGGAAAGGATGAACTAAACAAAATAAATGTATTCCCAGTTGCCGATGGAGATACAGGGAGTAATTTAGCATCTTTAATGCAAACAATTATTGATAATTTATCTAATAATAATTATTCAACGAACCTTTTATTTGATGAAGTAGCTTCGGCAGCGCTCATTGGGGCTCGGGGAAATTCTGGAATTATTTTTGCCCAGTACTTAAATGCCGTTTCAGATTATTATAGTGTATATGAAACTAACTTAGAGATACTTGTTTTAGCTTTCAACAGAGCAGTAAAGAGCGCCTATGATTCTTTGATTGAGCCCAAAGAAGGAACGATTTTATCAGTTATGAAAAGATGGGCAGAAGTATTACTGATTACTTTTAAAGAAAGTACATCTTTTGAAAAAGCCTTGCTAGAAGCAAAAGGAGAAGCTTGGAAAGCTCTTAAGGAAACACAATTTCAGATGTCAATTTTAAAAAAGAATAAACTCGTTGACTCTGGAGCGAAAGGTTTTTACTACTTTATATCCGGTTTTACTGACGCTTACTGTGGAGAAAAGGTAAGTAAGATGCAAGAAGGACTTATCCCCAGCATAAAAGAATTAAATAAAGAAGATATTAAAGAACACTTTATATCTGAAGCACCTAAAAATAGGTATTGTTCAGAATTTATTATCAAAGAACCCCTAAAACAAGAAAAGGACTTAAAAGAATCACTAAGGAAATGGGGAGATTCTTTAGTTGTCGCTGGAAATAAAAAACAAATAAAGATTCATATCCATACTAACCATCCAGAAAATATATTAGCACTGTTAGAAAAAACAGGAACGATTATCTATCAAAAAGTTGATGATATGCAATTACAATATGAAATATCACAAAATAGAAAATCATCCATTGCTATTGTCACAGATTCTGTTGCCGATCTATCTGCTGATTTTATACTTGAAAATCAAATTTTTGTTCTACCTTTGAATGTTTCAGTAGGTGAGCAAGCCTTTTTAGATAAACTTACAATCAATCCTCAAATTTTTTCAGAAAAGTATAATAAGAATTTAAAAATGACAACTTCTCAACCAAGCATTCAATCTGTTGATTCACTTTTCTCCTTTTTAGAAGGAAAATATGAACATATCATCGTGATTTCAGTTTCTTCAAAACTAAGTGGCACTTATCAACTTCTCAACCAAAGAATTACAGCAAAGAAATCCTTAGAAAACCGAGTACATCTTATAGATTCCAAATTAAATTCAGTGGCTCAAGGACTACTAGTTAAACAAGTTGCCAAATTGATTAGTGAAGAGCGCTCTATTGAATCAGTACTTAATGAAACAGAAAAAATAATTGACCGGATATTTATTTATGTGGCAGTAGAAGATTTATCGCCAATGATAAATTCGGGAAGAATTCCAAAAATTTTGGGAGAAACCGCACAAAAACTTTCAATGCATCCAATTATTAGTCTTGATAAAAGAGGAAACGGAAAGCTGATTGGTGCTTCTTTTAGTCAAACTAAGAGTATGGATAAGATTCTGAAAAAAATTATCCTAATGTCAAAAGAGGGACAAATCGAAGAATTAGCTTTGACACATGTTTTATCCGAAGAATCAGCTTTAAAGATAAATGAACTATTGAAAGAAAAAACTACTAAAAACTGTGAAATTATAGACAGTTCAGCAGCAATTGGAATTTCTGCGGGGATTGGAAGTTTAGCAATTGCCGGACTATTAAAGGAGGTCAAATGATTTATATAGCCGTTTTGGTAACTTTATTACTTTATTTCATCTGTTGGTTTCTTATTGCGACATCTAAGAAGAATTACGGATTGATAGATATTGCTTGGGGCGGAGGATTTGTTCTTACAGCTGTGGTCTCTTATTTATTTTCTCCGAGAATTACGATTCAAAATAGCCTAATCTTAGTATTAGTCATATTATGGGGAGTACGTTTAGCAATTCATTTAGGAAGACGAAATTGGAATAAACCCGAGGATTATCGCTATACAAATATGCGTAAAAGGTGGGGCAATAATTTTCCGAAATTGAAAGCTTTTCTAACGGTATTTATGGTGCAATATCTTTTGTTAATCATTATTTCACTCCCAATTATTCAAGTCAATTCAAATGTTAATTCTCAAATTTATTGGTGGCAAATTTTAGGAATAATAATTTGGATATTTGGCTTTATCTTTGAAGTTTTTGGAGATCGTCAGTTAGAAGTCTTTAAAAAACTCCCCCAAAATAAAGGAAAACTATTGACTAGTGGCCTGTGGTCACTAACACGACATCCTAATTATTTTGGCGAGTCAATGTGTTGGTGGGGAATATTCTTAATCTCTTTGACGACTTTATCGATGCTTTGGTTGGTTATTAGTCCTCTATTGATTACTAGTCTCCTTTTATTTGTATCTGGTGTACCAATTCTTGAAAAGAAATATAAGAATCGTGAAGATTTTAAAGAATATGCAAAAAATACCCCGAAGTTTGTTCCTTTTATTGGTAAAAAGGGCTTATAAGACCGAGTTTTGAATCATAAAGGCCCATAATTTTAGTAATTTTCCTTTTTATTCTTATATAAAACAACATTCGTATGCTTTCAAAATTGTAAGCTTATTAACCCAGCTCCTTGATATAATAAGGGTATAAAATAAAGGGAGAACATATCGTGAAAAAAATATTAGTAGGATTGTTAGCTATTATGGTTATGATAATCGCTTCAGGATATACATATTATAAGATGAATTATGGTGGAGAAAGTTACTATGTTCAAGTATTAGTTAATGGTGAGCGAGAAGAGACGACTGCTGATGATCATACACCAATGGTAATTTATCATTATAAACTTGATTCATTCAATTCAAAAGGAGATAAAAAGTTAGTAAAGTTTATGGCTAGTCATAATTTAAGAAATCAAGCCTATTTAGAACTGACTTATAACAAGCATAAGGGCGTAACAAACTGGAATGAAGTCCAAGAAAAAGAAATACCAAAACCTGCATTAAAAGAGCTACAAAAGTTAGAAAACTAATTTCAATTTTCCTTATCTAGACAAAGAATTTGTAAGCTAGGGAGATAAAAGAAGTTAGTGGATAGATTAAATATTTTATCGATATAATGATAGTGTCAAAAGAAAAAGGGAGAAATATATGGCTTTTAATATCTGTGTAAATCTTTATGTAAAAGAAGTAGAAAAAGAAGTAGATTTTTTCAGGTCAATCGGTTTTGTAGAAATTGAAAGACATAAGATGGAAAATTCAGATTCAGTTGTAATTGCACCGCTATCAGATGGCAATGCTTTTTTACAAATTTGGGATATCGAGTTTATAAAAAAAGTCTCACCCGAAGTTGCGAATGATAAACCTTCATTACTATTCACAGTAGATAATATAGAAGAGATGAATGAAAAATTAAAGAAAATTACTCCTACAACAAGCGACTTGATGGATGCTAACGGGAAAAAAGCATTTAATTTCCAAAGCCCTTCGGGTAACTATTATGCTTTTATGGAACTTTAATTATATCTAATTTTATAATAGTACTTAAAAACTGTCATTAAAGGCAGTTCTTTTTATTTAAATGAGAAAATAAAGAAATCATATAAATTTTTATTCTGTGTAATCTAAAATATTTGCAAAAACAAGTAAAATATTTTATTATATGACTTATCAA
>SKEH01000282.1_pt1 | contig 33661 bp, 26 predicted proteins | sample 4826571 | NCBI WGS metagenome assembly SKEH01 (sample SAMN11008814, study PRJNA524170) | human gut metagenome | biome: Human fecal sample; material: Feces; isolation source: fecal sample from pouch patient p29 | host: Homo sapiens | place: Israel: Tel-Aviv | collected 2016-09-14 | reverse complement strand
ATTTTAGATGGTATCTTAACCCTAGTAATAGTCATTGCTTCCTTCTTTAAAGGTGGAGATTTAGACAATTTAATAAAAATGTTGCCTTTCTTGGCAATGATGTTTATTGCCTCTATTCCGGTTGCAATGCCCTCAACCTTTGCCCTTTCGAACTCATTTGAAGCAACTCGACTAAGTAAGGAAGGTGTCTTGACTGCTGATTTAACTGGTATTCAAGATGCTGCCAACTTAAATCTAATTTTACTTGATAAAACTGGAACTATTACTGAAAATAAAACAGCAGTTGCCAATTGGACCAATTTTAGTCAGATGACTGATAGCGAAGTTCTAGAACTAGCTGCTGCTGCAACTGACCAACGTAATAAAAAAATCATTGATTCTGCAATCGATGATTACGTTTCTAGTCTTGGCCTAAAGGTTAAAGCACCTAATGACTTTACACCGTTTACTTCAAGTACTGGTTATTCAATGGCTAATATTGATGGACATAATGTCAAATTAGGTTCTTTTAAGCAGCTGTCACTTATTGATGTATCCGCTACTGATAAAGTTAAGGACATTGATTTTGGTGCAGGCCGTTCCGTTGCCTTACTAATTGATGACAAGTTAGCCGGTGTCTTTATTTTACAAGACAAAGTTCGCTCCGATTCAAAAGCAGCTTTGGCTGAACTTAAAAAACGTGGTGTTATGCCTATTATGTTAACTGGTGACAACCAAAAAACTGCTGAGGCGGTTGCTAAAGAAGTTGGCTTAGAAGGCGAAGTAATTTCAATTCATGATTTTACTGATCAAACTGATACCAGCAAGTTAGCCGGAATCGCAGACGTTTTACCAGAAGATAAGCTAAAAATGGTTAAGTTTTTCCAGCAAAAAGGTTATATTGTCGGAATGACTGGCGATGGGGTGAACGACTCACCTGCCCTTAGACAGGCCGAAGTCGGAATTGCTGTTTCAAATGCGGCCGACGTTGCAAAACGCTCTGGTAAAATGGTTCTTTTAACGGATGGACTAACTTCAATCGTTAAAATTCTCGATGCGGGACATCGCGTATACCAACGAATGACTACTTGGTCCCTTACCAAGCTCGCAAGAACAGCTGAACTGACCATGTTACTAACTTTTGGCTACCTCTTCTTTGGTTACATTCCAATGGCTCTAAACGCAATGGTTATTTATACTATTATGAATAATATGGTAACGATGATGATTGGTACTGACCGAACTCATATTACCTACAAGCCAGAAAATTGGAATATGGCTAGATTAGCAAAGATTGCTTTTTCACTGGCTTCTGGTTGGACTTTAATTGGTATCCTAGCCGTTGCCTATCTGAATACACACGGCTGGAATCATGGAACGATTTCAACTATGGTTTACGTATATCTTGTTTTGAGTGCAATGTTCCTGATCTTAATTACAAGAACAAAGCGTTATTTTTGGCAAGATTACCCTTCAAAAGCTGTCGGTTTAACTCAGCTAGGTGACATCGTCCTAACAGTCATCTTAGCAATCTTTGGGATTGCAATGGCTAAAATCAGTTGGACTAATCTGGCAATTACATTTTTGGTAGCATTAGTAGCTGCAATTGTCATTGACCTCTTTTATCAGCCAATAATGAAGAATAGATAAAAGTAAGCAAAGTTAAATACATATTTTTTAAACGGACCAAGTTAATTTGGTGCGTTTTTTATTTCTAATAGTAAAAAGACTCCCAAATACTTGAGAGTCTTCAATCAAAACTAATTAATTATTTTTTCAATTCATAGACGTATGAGGTTTCCTTTGGACGATAAACCCCATGAAGGAGACCAACTTTGGTGAAACCCATTTTATCTATTAAATGTTGCATTGCCTTATTATCTTCGTGTGTATCTATTCTGACGGAATCAATTTCTTCACGATTGTCCTTAATGTCGTTAATTACAGCTTGCAAAAGTTGAGTAGCATAGCCTTTTCCAGCATGGTTCGATTTAATTGCAACACGATGAATTACTACGTAGTTATCAGTATCACATATCCACTTGCCATCTAAATGGTCATAAACATGATCTGGACCATCAACAATTGCAATAGCACCAACTGTCTCATGATCATCAGATTCAGCTAAAAAAGCCCAACCGTGTTCAATATCTTCTTCAATTTGGCCTTTTGAAGGGTAGTCACCTTGCCATTGATTGACCCCACGCTCAGCTAACTGGTTAGCACCGTCTTTTAAAATAGTGATAATTTGGTCAAAATCGGCCATTGTTGCTTTTCTTAATTGCAAATTACTCTATCCCCTTTTTTGAAATACCGTACCATTATATCCACTCAAGTCTCACTTGTAAAAAAAATTGAACACTTTTTTTGGAACTTAAAATTATTTTCATTTAGGAATTATTTTTGCTGGTTAATTCTTTTTTTAACAGCATTTTGACAACCTAAATTAAATGAAAAGATCATGGCATTTTCCTTGCTAGCACTTTTTCATTCAGACATATTTAGTATAGTTTGCTTTTTCACTGATGTTAAAAATCTTGCTCTAAAAAGAGTACAAAAAAAGATTGTACTTATGAAAGTGCAATCTTTTTATTTTTTAAGCACCGTGATATTGAACTAATGAAAAGACATCTAAATCAGGTAACTTTTCTCGACCATTCAAATCAGGTAACTCAATATAGAAAGCAGCGCCAACTAATTCAGCTCCTAGGTTTTCAATTAACTGCTTGCATGCAGTTAATGTTCCTGCAGTGGCTAGTAAGTCGTCACAAATTACCACTTTTTGCCCTGGCTTAAGGGCATCTTTATGCATCTCTAGACTATTTGAACCATATTCCAAATCATAAGAAGCACGTTCAACATCCCTAGGTAATTTATGCGGCTTTCTGGCTGGAACAAATCCAATACCTAATTCAGTTGCAACAGGACAACCAACGATAAATCCTCGCGCCTCAGGACCAACAATAACGTCAGCACCCTTATTTTTAGCATACTCAGCCAACTCATGAGTGGCCTCTCGAAATAATTTTCCATCTTGTAAAATCGGGGTAATGTCGCGAAATACAATACCTTCATTAGGGAAATTATTAACACTTGCAATGTGTTCTTTAAAATCGTTTGCCAAAAGAAGAAAAACCTCCAAAAATACAATCTTATAACTTAAGCTGTTTTACTTACTCATTCTATCATTTTTTGCACATTTGCGCATCTGTCTTAATGCTGTTTTAATTGCTTATTCACGTACATTAACAATTGACTGCTTGGCATCCGTCGAAGTTGCTTGATAAAACTTAGCTGTGAGCTAATACCATTGTAATATTTAGAAGCAGTCAAAGGCTTCTTAGCCGGATTTTTAACGCCTACAATTTTTCCTTGCTTCATTTCAACGAAATTTAGTTCAAAAAATACCCGAAGAATGAATAGAATACTATTATAGTCTAGGTTGAGAAATGGCCCTACCTGACGATAATCTTCTGCACTTAGTCCAGGATGGGAATAAACATAGCGTAAAACACTCTCAAATGCATTATTATCTGGAATATTCTTGACAGGTAGCTGATCCATTAAAAAGCGCAAGTACAGTTGCTCAAAGTTATTGCTAAGTGCAAAATCTAGCTCATTTTGATTGTGAGGAGCATCAAGTAAAACGACCACTTCTCCATCTTCATCATATTCACTGGCTAAAGTAATTTTGGTTTCATCCAGGTCGAAATTATTCATTGCTGCAAACTTGTTTTTCTTATCGAATAACAGATAGCGGTCAGCAAAACCCATGACATATTTTTCTTGCCGTAAATCAACTACTGGAGCAGGAACAGCCAGTTTAGGCGCAGCAAAGATCATCCCTTCCATAATACCTTGCAACTTAACTTGATTACGATAAGTATTCTTGCCGAGTTGAATAAACATCTGATCAATGTATGGTAACAGAACTTTTGTTAGATATTTTTTGTTAAAGCCAACAACTTCAAGTTTGTTGTTTCCCTTAGTTACCGTAACTTTAATGTGATTTTTCTCTTTGCCCATAAAAAAGCAGCCACTAATTTGTGGTTGAGATATGCAGAAAATAGGTTGCGGATTATCCGTTCCAAATGGACCGACTTGGTCAATTTTATCAATTAAATCAATCGTAAGTTCTTCAAAAGGCAATTCCATATCATATGGCTTTACAATTTGCTCATGAACGCCATGATAACTATCTTCAAATGCTTTTCTTAGCGCCCCAATTTTACTCTCTTCCATAGAAAGACCACAGGCAAAATCATGGCCGCCAAACTTTAAGAATAGATCCCTTTTAAGCGGATCGAGAGCATTAAATAGGTTGAAACCTGCAATAGAGCGTCCAGATCCCTTAATAATTCCATCATCATTTTTAGTTAAAACGATTGTTGGTTTATGCACCTGCTCAGCAACCTTGTTTGCGACAAGGCCCAAAACGCCCTCATGGAATTCAGGATTATAAATTACTAGTGTTCCTTTGGATTGCCAGCCCTTTGCTTTAATTTGCTCCAAACAATTTTGATAAACCTCGACCGTTAGTTCTTTACGTTCATCGTTTAGCTTCTCAACCTGGTCTGCAATTTCTTGGGCTTCTTCTTCATCCTCACTTAGTAATAATTCTACAGCTAAGCTTGCATCAGCAAGTCTACCAACCGCATTAAGTCGTGGGGCAATATTGAAGCCGATATCTGTTTCATTGATTTGTCCAAAATTTAAGCCAGAATTTTTAATTAAAGCACGTAATCCAGGGCGCTCTGTCTGATTCAGCTGCTGGAGTCCTCTTTTTACGATGATATGACCTTCACCAGAAACTTTTACCATATCACCAATTGTTCCAATCATTGCAAGTTCCAGTAGTTCTGGCATTGGGTCTTGCATTAATTGACGACAGATTGTATAAGCTACACCGGCACCACAATAGTCGTCAAAGGGATAATCTTGTCCAGGAAAATCACAGTGAACTATTGCATAACTATCCGGCACATCTTCTTGAATTTTGTGGTGGTCAGTAATAATCGTATCGACCCCATGTGACTTAGCGTAAGCCACCTCTTCAACACCTGTTATCCCATTATCTACAGTAATGATTAAATTGGTTCCGTCCGCAACGATTTTTTCATAAGCTGCCATATTGGGACCATAACCATCACGGAAACGATTTGGAATGAAAAAATGAACGTCTGCACCTAAGATAGCCAGGGTTTCCATCATAATACTGGTTGAGGTAATGCCATCTGCATCGTAGTCACCATAGATTGTTATTTTCTCTCCGTTGTCAATTGCATCATTGATTCTTGCAACTGCTTTATCCAAGTCGTGCATTAAGCTGGGATCTGCTAAATCTTCTTCTGTTGCATTAAACCAAAAATTCAGTTTTTCATCAGTGTTAATACCACGCAAAGAAAATAATTTTGCCTCAGTATTGCCAAGTTGGTATTTTTCAACTAGTTCAGGAGCTAGTTCTTCTCCTGTGCGCTGTTTCCAATCTATCATTAAATTAATTAAGCCTTTTTTCTATTTACACTTATCTTTATCTGCTTGATAAAAAATACCAGATTAAAACTGCGGCACCATTATCTGATTATATTCTAAAAATATATAAGGATTAATATCCATCAGATAATAGAGTCGCAGCCTTGCTTATTTTGTTAAACAATTTATTATTTAGAGTTTAAATCGTCATCATTCATTCGTAAGACAGCCATGAAAGCATCTTGTGGTACCTCTACACGACCAACGGCTTTCATTCGTTTCTTACCACGTTTTTGCTTATCTAATAACTTAGCACGACGGTCTGGGTCACCCGTGTGAATTTTCCAGGTAACGTCTTTTCGATAAGGCTTAATTGTAGCACGTGAAATAATTTTTGCACCAATTGCTCCTTGAATATCAACTTCAAAGTTTTGCCGCGGAATCAACTTCTTAAGCATAGAGGTCATTTGACGTGCACGATCTTGTGCCTCATCCCTATGCGCAATAAAACTCAATGCATCAATTACCTGCTTATTAAGCAAAATATCTATTTTAACTAAATCAGTTGCACGATAGCCCGTAATTTCATAATCAAGTGAAGCATAGCCTTTAGTCGAAGACTTCAAATCGTCAAAGAAGTCATAGATTATTTCAGCAAGTGGCATATTGTAAATCACATTGACACGGTATTTATCAAGATAATCCATTGTGACAAATTCGCCACGCTTACGTTGACAAAGTTCCATTACTGGTCCGACAAAATCGTTTGGAACCATTACTTCAGCCTTAACATAAGGTTCTTGAACTTCCTTATATTCTCCTGCTGATGGCAAATCGGCTGGATTATCAATTACTTTGGTTGAACCATCATTCATAATTGCATGATAATCAACCGAAGGCGCGGTCATAATTAAATCCAAATCAAATTCTTGTTCTAACCGTTCTTGAACCACATCCATGTGTAGTAAGCCAAGAAAACCACATCTAAATCCAAATCCCAAAGCAGTTGAAGTTTCTGGTTCAAATTCCAATGCAGCATCATTTAACTGCAGCTTTTGGAGAGCTTCTTTTAAGTCGTCATATTTAGCATTGTCAACTGGATACATACCAGAGTATACCATTGGTGGTATTTGACGATAGCCAGGAAGAGGTTCTGCAGTGGGATGTTCAGCTGAAGTAATCGTATCACCCACTCGTGTCTCTCGAACAGATTTAATATTAGCCGTTAAGTAACCAACATCACCAGCAATCAATAAATCTTTTTTAACTGGATGAGGGCTTGAGACACCAACTTCAGTAACTTCATACTCTTGATCGGTATTCATAATCTTAATCTGATCACCAGGTTTTACTGTTCCCTCTTCTATTCTAACGGAAAGAACTACGCCTCTATAATCATCATACTTTGAGTCAAAAATTAACGCTTTAAGAGGAGCATCTAAGTCACCTGACGGAGCAGAAATATCCTTTACGATCCGTTCAAGTAATTCGTCAATTCCCTGTCCAGTCTTACCAGAAACCTCAGCGGCGTCTGAAGCGTCAAGACCTAGCATTTCAGTGATCTCTTCCTTAGCCTGCTCTGGATTTGCGGAAGGTAAGTCAATTTTATTGATTACTGGCAAAATTTCCAGATCGTCATCAATTGCTAAATATGTATTAGCTAAAGTCTGTGCTTGAACACCCTGAGAAGCATCTACAACCAACAGTGCTCCTTCACAGGCGGCCAAAGAACGCGAAACCTCATAAGAGAAATCGACGTGACCTGGTGTATCAATTAAGTGGAAAATATAGTCTTCACCATTTTTCGCATGATACTTAATTTCTACAGAGTTCATTTTGATGGTAATACCACGTTGCCGCTCAAGTGGCATGTCATCCAGCATTTGATTTTTTAATTGTCGTTCCGAAACTGTATCAGTCAGCTCTAAAATTCGATCAGCAATTGTTGATTTTCCGTGATCGATATGTGCCACAATAGAAAAATTGCGAATGTGTTCTTGATAATCTTGTAATTTTTTAATATCCATAAATTGCACCCTTTACTCTATCTTTCCTATTATAGCAAATTCGCTAAAAGGGATAAAACTTTTAATTGTCATCTCAGCTAATCTTTTAATCCCGCTTAAACAAAAAAGCAACAAGTTATTAAACTCATTGCTTTGACAGTTTATTGTAATTTATCTTTTAAGCGTTCAAAGAAACCCTTCTCCTGTGGGGTAATTGATCCTCCACCGGCTTTGACAAATTCAACCAGCGCTTCTCTTTGCTTTTCATTAATTGACTTAGGAATCTGAACCTGAACCGTGGTTACTTGGTCACCATTACCGTTGCCACGTAAGTATGGTACACCTTCACCATGTAAAGTGAACTTCTTATTTGGCTGAGTACCAGCTGGAATCTTCAACTTCTTTTCACCATGAACGGTTTTAACATTGATTTCATCACCCAAAGTAGCTTGTGCAAATGAAATCGGTACTGTTGTATAAATTGTGTTACCACTACGTTCAAATTCTTTTGAAGGCTTAATTCGATAACTGATGTATAGGTCCCCGTAAGGTCCACCATTTTTACCAGCTTCACCTTGACCTTCATAGCGCAATTGTTGGCCATTATCAATACCTGCAGGAATATTAACTTCAATCGTATTCTTGCCATCAACAACACCATTACCATGACATGTCTGACATGGATGCTCAATAATTACACCACGGCCATGACACTTGTCACATGTTGTTTGTCTTCGTACAACACCAACTAAAGACTGTTGCGTAATGGTCATATAACCAGTTCCTTGACACTTGTCACATGTTGTTGGATGTGTTCCTTTTTCAGCGCCACTACCCTGACAAGTTGAACAGGTTTCGCTACGAGTATATGAAACCTGAGTCTTCTTACCAGTAATTGCATCCATAAAATCAATGGTTAAAGTATAATCTAAATCTTCGCCCCTAGTAGGTGCAGTTGGATCAACATGTTGCTGACGCGCACCATTACCAAAGATATCACCAAAAATATCGCTAAAGTCACCAAAACCACTGAAGTCACCATAGCCCTGACCTGCACCACCGCCAAAGCCGCCTTGACCATTTACACCAGCAGAACCAAATTGGTCATACTGTGCTCGCTTTTGCTGGTCATGAAGAACTTCATAAGCTTCATTAATTTTCTTATACTTTTCTTCAGCGCCTGGCTCATGGTTTATATCAGGGTGATACTTTTTAGCTAATTTACGGTAAGCAGAGTTGATTTCTTTATCACTGGCATCACGACTAACACCTAGCACGTCATAATAATCTTCTTGTGCCATCTAAAAGCTCCTTACTTTACAAAAGAAAAGAACTACTATTGCGGCAGTTCTTTTCTAATTTATTTAATTATAAACCCTTTACTTGTCTGGGTCTACTTTATGAAATTCACCTTCGTCAGCAGAACCACCTGTTGAATTGCCATCTTGTGAACCAGGGTTTTGAGGACCAGCTTGGCCTTCAGCACCTTGAGCACCACCATTAGCTTGGTAAAGCTTAACAGCCAAGTCTTGAGCAACCTTAGATAATTCATCCTTCTTGGTCTTCATTTCGTCCAAGTTGTTATCTTTTTGAGCCTTCTTTAAAGCTTCAAGAGCATCTTTGACTTTCTTAGTATCTTCTTCAGATACTTTATCCTTAACATCTTCCAAAGTCTTTTCAGTTGAGAAGATTAATTGGTCAACTTCATTACGAAGATCAACTTCTTCTTTCTTCTTCTTATCTTCTTCAGCATGCTCTTCAGCTTCTTTTTGCATCTTTTGAATTTCTTCATCAGACAAACCTGATGAACTCTTGATAGTAATCTTTTGTTCCTTACCAGTACCCATATCCTTAGCAGATACGTTAACGATACCGTTCTTGTCGATATCGAAAGTAACTTGAATTTGAGGAACACCACGAGGAGCTGCAGGAATATCTGTTAATTCAAAACGACCTAAAGTCTTGTCATCTGCAGCCATTGGACGTTCACCTTGTAAAACATGAACATCTACGGCTGGTTGATTATCAGCAGCTGTTGAGAAGATTTGGCTCTTTGAAGTTGGGATAGTTGTGTTCTTTTCGATCAACTTAGTGAAGACACCACCCATGGTTTCAATACCAAGTGAAAGTGGAGTAACATCAAGTAAAACAACATCCTTAACGTCACCTGAAATGACACCACCTTGAATTGCGGCACCTAAGGCAACAGCTTCATCAGGGTTAATTGAGTGGTCAGGGTCTTTGCCAGCCCATCTCTTTACAGCTTCTTGAACAGCTGGAATACGAGTTGAACCACCATTTAAGATAACTTTGTCAATGTCATTTACAGTTAAATCTGCATCCTTTAAGGCATTATCAAATGGAATCTTTGTACGATCAACCAAATCAGCAGTTAATTCGTCAAATTTAGCACGAGTTAAGTCTGTTTCAAGGTGAAGTGGACCTGATTCACCTGCTGAAATGAATGGAAGTGAGATATGAGTTGAAGATACACCAGATAAGTCCTTCTTAGCTTTTTCAGCAGCATCCTTTAGACGTTGTAGAGCCATCTTATCTTTAGAAAGATCAACACCATTTTCATCCTTGAAGTTTTGAACTAGCCAATCGATAATCTTGTTATCAAAGTCGTCACCACCAAGGTTAGTGTCACCGTTAGTTGACAATACTTGGAAGACGCCATCACCTAATTGCAAAACTGAAACATCGAAAGTACCACCACCAAGGTCGTATACTAAAACTTTTTCATCTTCTGCATCTTTATCAAGACCATAAGCAAGTGAAGAAGCAGTAGGTTCGTTGATGATTCTCTTAACATCTAAACCAGCAATCTTACCAGCATCCTTAGTTGCTTGACGTTGTGCATCATTGAAGTATGCAGGAACTGTAATAACAGCTTCAGTAACCTTTTCACCTAAGTAGTCTTCAGAAAACTTCTTAATGTATTGCAAAATCATTGCTGAAATTTCTTGAGGAGTATAAGCTTTATCACCAATTTTAACTTTGTAGTCAGCTTCGCCCATGTGACGCTTGATTGATGAAATTGTGTTTGGGTTGGTGATTGCTTGTCTCTTAGCAACTTCACCAACTTGAATTTCACCATCTTTAAAAGCAACAACAGATGGAGTAGTACGATTACCTTCTGGGTTAGTAATAATCTTAGGTTCTTTTCCTTCAAGAACTGCAACTGCTGAGTTAGTAGTTCCTAAGTCAATACCGATAACTTTTGACATTAATAATCATCCTTTCAATTATTGAGCAACAACAACCATTGCTGGTCTTAATGTGCGATCTTTATATAAATATCCCTTTTGTAGAACCTGAACAACGTGATCTTTTTGATCATCAGATTCAGCTGCAACAGTCTGAACTGCTTGATGTAAGTTCGGATCAAACTGTGCTTTTTCAGCATCAATTTCACTAATTCCATGATCCTTCATGGCTTTAACAAGCGCATCCAAAGTCATTTGAACACCCTTTTTAAGTTGACGCGAAGCCTCATCATCTACCTTAGTTTCCAATGCTCTTTCTAAATTATCCATCGCTGGTAAAATATCTTTAGCTAAGGATTGTGACTCATACTTAATCAATTGAGCACGTTCATTGTTGTAGCGATTTTGCATATTCTGCATTTCCGCTTGACTACGAAGGTACTTGTCTTCTAGTTCTTTTTGTTCTTCTTTTAATTTTGCTAATTCTGTTTCAAGCTTCTTCGAAGTCTCAGGCTTCTTACTTTTATCTGTAGTATTAGCCTTTGTATCAGACTTTTTTTCTTCAGCTTTAGTTTGATCTTTGTTTAGATCTTTTTCACTAGCATATTTTTCTTTACTCACGGCTAACCTCCTTTATTTGAATCTACCATAATACTCAAGTAGTTTCTTAGCAAGTTCATTTCTAAAATATTCCAAAAGACCAATTACTTGCGAATATGGCATATTGTTAGGACCAAGTAAAGCAATTACGCCTTTACCATGTGAACCAACACTATATTCCGCAGTGAGCAGGCTATAGTCCTTAAGTAAATCACTTGGCAAATCTGAACCCAAACTAACACGAATTGGATACTTACCACTGTCTGAGTTCATACATTGATCAACCATATCTGAAATCAAATCATTGTGATCAATTAACTCATAAACAGAGCGTAAACTTGAGACATCATCCAAAGAAGTATTATTAAGTAAATTAATCTGACCATCAACATACATTTGCTCACTTGTAGCATCTTTAATGACGTCTTCAACCAACTCAAGTAAGTCACTTGCATGAGAATTAGCAAGCTTCTTACCTAAAGTTCGATTAAGCAAAGATGATGTAACCTCATTTAGCGTTTTGCCAATTAACTCATCGTTAATCATTCGGACTGCTTTTTCAATTTCATCACCACTGATGTTACGTGGCAAGTTATAAACTTGGTTGTGAACATCACCATCACTAGTAACTAAAATTGCCATCACTTGTCTATTAATTAAAGAGACAATTCTAAAACCAGTTATTGTGATATCATTATTTTCTGGCCCTTCTGCAAAAGCTGTGTAATTAGTCAAATCAGATAAAATCTTTGCTGCTTCTTGAACAATTTCATTAACTTGATGAAATGGTTGATCAAGTTGACTAACAATTCTCTTGTAAACAGAGGATGGTATCTTAAGTGGCTCAAGCAAGTTGTCTAAATAGTACCGATAACCGTCCATCGACGGAATTCGTCCACTTGAAAGATGTGTTTTTTCAAGAAGACCCTTATCTTCAAGCACAGCCATTTCATTTCGAATTGTCGCACTTGAGACTTTCATCGGTAACTGATTCATCACTGTTTTTGAGCCAACAGGATCATGCGTCTGAGTAAAATCATTAATAATTGTTTTTAAAATTAATTCTTGACGTTCGGTCAACATAAATATCGCCCTCACTTTTAGCACTCATACTTTTTTGGTGCTAACAATTATTATGATACTAGCTTTTAGCAGAATGTCAAGCTGAGTGCTAATTTTTCCGCAATTAATTTTAACTTGAATTACTGTTTAACTAAAATTAACTTTGCTGAGCAAAATAAGCCTTAATTTCGGTCTCGTCTGCTTCCATTTGTTTCTTTAAATCATCCAAATTAGCAAATTTAATCTCACCACGTGTATACTTGTACCATTTAATAGACATTTTTTTGCCATAGGCCTCTTCATCAAAGCCAAATAAATTTGATTCAATAAAAACTTTTTTTCCATCGCCGATAGTTACATTGTATCCAACACTAGTCATTGAATCATACCAATGCCCATCAATCTTTGTTTTTGTGGCATAAACACCAATTTTTGGAATAACCTTATTATCTTGCCAAACCAAATTAGCAGTTGGAAAACCGAGCTTATGCCCGTTGCGCAAACCATGACCAATTTTTCCAGACATCATATATGGAAAGCCAAGAAGTTCATTAGCTAGTTCCATGTCACCATTAACAATGGCTTTTTTTATTTCAGTAGAACCAATTTTTTGTCCACCATATGACTGCTGTGGCACATTGACGATATCGAATCTGCCTTTAGCAAACTTAGGAAAATTTTCCATATTTGCTACGTCTTTTGGACCATACGTATAATCAAATCCAGCTACGACTGTATCTGTTTCAAGTTTTACAATAATTTCATCAATAAATTGTTGAGCACTTAACTTACAAAAAGCATCATTAAAGTACATTACCAAAAGATAATCGACATTCAATTTTTCCATTTTGTATGCTTTTTCGTCTAAGCTATCGATATAGCTAACATCTGCTCCTTGATAAACTGACTTGGGATGACGGTCAAATGTCATCACTGCAAGAGGAAGCTTTTTCTCAGTTGCTTTTTCTCTAGCAGTTCTAATTAAATGTTGATGACCACGATGTACGCCATCAAAAAAGCCCAAAGCAAGCACAATCTTAGTAGGGAAAATATTCTCCTTAATTGGATAAGTTAAATGGATAATTTGCACAATAAAGCCTTCATTTCATCTTACTGGTTTTGTAATAGCATTAAAAACGGATGATACATGTGGTCATCCTTTTCGTATATTGCTTTAATGCTATTATTGTACCTTAACGCAACTTTTTTTGCATTCGTTTTCAAAACTATTGCATTACCATTTTTCACCTTAAGCCATTGCTGATCATTCAAGTTGATACTTTCATAATCCTTGAAAAAGGCATCAATTGGTTGAATAAAATCGGCAATCTTTTCCGGTGCATTAATTACTTCATCCAATTTAACTGCTTGGCTCAAATCAAAACCTGAACTAGAAGTTCTTCTCAATGATTCCATAACTGCAGGAACATTCAATTCAGTTTTAAGATCGTTGACCAGAGACCTGACATAAGTGCCCTTACTACATTCAATCTGAAAGTCAAAACTTTCCTCACCTTTTCCCTTATCAAAGGTTGGATCATTTTTAATATCATATTGATAAACTTGCACCTGCCGCCTTGGTCGCTCTACTTCAATACCGGCACGGGCATATTCATATAAATGCTTACCATTAACGCGAACAGCAGAATAAATTGGCGGAACCTGTTCAATTTCTCCCACAAAGCTTTGCATTGCTTGTTGGATAGCTTCCTTTGAAATTGGGGCTGTGATTTTTTCACTTTCTAAAACTGTCCCACTTACATCATAACTATCAGTCGCATAACCAATAATTCCTGTGCCTTCATACTTTTTATTCTGTGTGTGCATTAATTCAATTAGCTTAGTAGCTTGACCAATTGCAATTGGCAGTACACCTGTCACATCTGGATCTAGTGTACCAGCATGTCCAATTTTTCTGATATGTAATGCTTTTCGCAAATGATAGACAACATCAGCACTTGTCATGCCTTTATCTTTGTCGATTACTAAAATTCCGTTTATCATTTTTTCCTATTCCATAAAAAAAGCGCTCGCAAGCGCTTCTTAATTAATTATTGCGATCCTCATCTTGCTTCTTTACTTCAGCAATCAAACGGTCAATTTTACTACCATATTTAACTGAATTATCGCGTTTAAAAATCAGCTCAGGAACTTTATAGACTGTCAACACTTGTCCTAACAGGTGTCTCATCATCCCTTTTGCCTTTTCTAAACCAGCTGCAGCTTCCTCTTCCTTTTTAACACTTTCAGAAAGAATACTGTAATAAATAGTTGCATATGATAGATCATTAGTGCATTCAACTGCTGTAATTGTAACATCACTTACACGCGGATCACGAATATTTTTCCGCAAAATTTTAGTTAATTCACGGAGGATTTCTCCTTCAACACGACCTACTCTGTGTTTCATGTTTTCCTCCTAGTTAAACTAGTTGTTAGGCTTTACCTCTTGTTGCTCAACGGCTTCAAGTTCATCGCCTACTTTAATATCATTGTAGCCTTCTATGGTTAAACCACAATCAAATCCTTGCTTAACAATTTTGGCATCATCTTTAAAGCGCTTCAGAGAAGCTACTTTACCTGAGTAAATAACCACGCCATCACGTATTAAGTTGACATCAGCATCACGAGAAACGTAACCTGAATCAACAAATGCACCGGCAATTGTACCAACCTTTGAAACCTTCCAAGTTTCACGAACAGTTAGATTACCAACAACCTTGTCTTCGTATGTTGGTTCAAGCATACCTTGCATAGCAGCCTTAACGTCATCTATTGCCTTATAGATAATACTGTACAAACGAATATCAACACCATCAGCTTCAGCCTGTGATTTGGCAGTTGCAGTTGGTCGAACATTGAATCCAATGATAAATGCGTTAGAAGCCCCAGCAAGTGTAACGTCTGATTCATTAACAGCACCTACACCTGCGTGAATGATATTGACGCGAACGCCTTCAACTTCAATCTTTTCAAGTGATTGCTGTAATGCTTCTGTCGAACCTTGAACATCAGCCTTCAAAACGACGTCAACTTCCTTCATGTTCTCTTTCTTCATTGTATCAAACAAGTTATCAAGAGTGACATGTTGAACGTTTTCACGTGATTGTTGCAGTGCTTGTTGAGCTCTTTGTTCACCAACACTACGAGCAGTCTTTTCATCCTCAAAGACAACCAGCTTATCAGCTGATTCAGGAACATCGTTCAATCCAGTGATTTCAACTGGCATTGATGGCGTTGCTTTTTCTACTTGACGACCACGATCATTTGTCATTACACGGACACGACCAAAGCGGTTACCAACGACAATTGGATCACCTGTACGCAAAGTTCCTTGTTGAACAAGAACATCGGCTACAGGACCACGCCCACGAGATAGACGTGCTTCAATCACGGTACCAATTGCCATTTGTGTGGAGTCAGCCTTTAATTCCATCATATCAGCTTGCAATAAAATCATCTGCAACAATTCATCAACATTTTCACCAGTTTTAGCAGAAATGTTAACGAAAATTGTGTCGCCACCATAATCTTCAGGAATTAAATTATATTTCATTAACTGTTCAGTAACGTGTTGTGGATTTGCACCTGGAGCATCCATCTTGTTAATGGCTACAATAATAGGAACCTTAGCACTTTTAGCATGGTCAATGGCCTCAATAGTCTGTGGCATTACACCATCATCTGCAGCAACAACTAAGATGACAATATCGGTTACTTCAGCACCACGTTCACGCATGTTTGAGAATGCAGCGTGTCCTGGGGTATCCAAAAATGTGATTGGTTGGTTATCGATTCTAACTTGATAAGCACCAATCTTCTGCGTGATACCACCTGCTTCATGATCAGTAACATGAGTATGACGCAAACGGTCAAGTAAAGTTGTCTTACCATGATCAACGTGACCCATGATTGTAACAACAGGTGGACGCTTGTGTTGATGTTTCGACTCTTTAGAAGCTTCCATCCGCTTACTGTAAAGGTTATCGATATCAGCTATATCTTCATGTACCTTCTCTTCAGCATCGATACCATATTCTGCAGCAATTAATTCAATTGCATCTTTATCTAATGATTGATTTTGGTTGGTCATCACACCAAGCATGAACAATTTCTTAACAATTTCAGCAGGTTCACGGTGTAAAATTTTACCTAAGTCTTGGGCATTCATTCCTACTTCGTATACAAGAGTTTCTGGTAATGGACGCTCTTTTCTTTGCGTTGGCTGCTTTTTAGGCACTTGCTCAACCTGATGTTTTTTATTTTTATTCTTGCGCTTCTCTTGACGTTTTGAGAAACCATTGCTGTTATTGCCAAATGACTGATTTTTACCCTTACGTCCTGGTTTTCCTGCGTTCCGAGAATTATGACCGTTACCGCGTCTTTTTTCATCTTTAGCAGGTTCAGGAGCTGCAGCATTGTCAATTTTTCTAACTTGGTTAGAAGAAGTTTCTTGATTTTGCTTCAATCTGGCTGGTGATGGTTTAATGATTTTTGGACCAGTTACTGTAGACGTTGTTTTCTCCACCTTAGTTACTTTTGAAACAGTAGATTCTGTTTTTTCAGTTGATTTCTTTTCTTCTTTTGTACTATCAGGCTTATTTATATCTTTATGATATGACTCGCGCGCTTTTTCTGTCTGCTTGTTTAATGAACTTTGCTCAACTCTTTGCTTTTGTTTCAACTGTTTAAGCAAATCTTGAGCAGCTGGTTTGGTAACTTTTTGCGCGTGATTCTGATTAGTAGCTTGCTTAGAACGGTCTTGATTTTGTTGACTACGGTTATTCGCTTTACGATTATTGCTACGTCGAGGGCCATTAGTATTTTTGGTTTCTTCGTGGTTCTTTTCGTTTTTACGAATTGAAGTGACAGAAATTTTGATTTTACTGCTCTTTTTATTGGCTTGCTTCTCTTGCTTTTTAGCGGGAGCGGGGTTGCTAAAACTACCCTTCAATTGATTCACCTGAGAATCTTCTAGTGATGACATATGATTTTTCACATCAAAGCCAAGGTCTTTCGCCTTTTTGACCACGTCTTTATTATCGATGCCTAAATCTTTTGCAATTTCATAAATTCTTTTCTTAGTCATCAAATCACACTCCTTTATGTATTTTTTGTATTAGTGCTTTACCAAAACCTGTATCAGTAATTCCCAATACTTTTCGGTTTTTGCCTACCGCATGTGATATTTCATCGCTGCTAAAATCATCTATTACTGTTACGTCATTTTGCTTAGCAGCTCTAGTGACTTTTTCGCAGGTGTCTGCATGACTGTCATTAGCCAAAATAACTACTTTTACTTTTTTCGACTTAAGTGAAGCAAGAACGATATCTACACCAGAAACCAGTTTTCCAGCTCGCTCACATAGTCCAAGTAAATTTAATGCTTTTGTTCTATTTTGCAAATTTATTTATCACCAAACAATTCTTTTCTTGCTTTTTGATGATCAACGTAAGAATAGAGTTCTTCGTAAAAGGACTCAGGAACCTTTGTACCTAAGCTTTTATCTAATAACCCTTTTTCTTGGGCAAATTTTATTTTGCTCGGATCTAAAGATACGTATGCACCTCTGCCTGGCTTTTTCCCAGTAGAATCAACCGAAATATTTTTTTCCTTATCAATTACGACACGGACTAATTCTTTTTTCGGTTGCATACTATTTGTTAATAGATCTTTGCGCATTGGAATTTTTCTTTTTTTCAAAAGAACTCACCCCTCGCTTTATTCTTGATCAGCCTCTTCGTCGCTATCGGCAGAGTCTTCAATTTCAACATCATCTTGATCAACAGCTTCAGCCGAAATATCTTCATCTATGCCGTCAGCAACTGAATCAACAATTTCCTCTGTTTCAACTTCAGCATTTTCTTGGTTTGCTTCAGTTGTGTTTTCATCAACAAATTCAACTTCAGATTCTGGTCTAATGTCAATTTTGTAACCAGTTAATCTTGCAGCTAATCTAACATTTTGACCTTTTTTACCAATAGCAAGTGACAATTGATAATCAGGAACGATCACAAGTGCACTCTTTTCGTCTTCTTCATTACCAAACTGAACAGCAATAACTTCTGCTGGATTTAACGCATTGGCAATAAAATCTGAAGGATCCTCTTCATATTTGACAACGTCAATATTTTCGCCGCCTAGTTCGTTAACAACGTTTTGCACACGAGCACCACGTTGACCAACACAAGTACCAACTGGATCAATATTAGGGTCGTTAGATTTTACCGCAATTTTTGTTCGATCGCCAGCCTCACGAGCTATTGAAACTATCTCAACAGTCCCATCATAAATTTCAGGAACTTCTTGTTCAAATAGACGTTTAACCATGTCTGGAGCAGTACGTGAAACCGTAATTTGTGCTCCCTTGGTGTCTGAGCCAACATGAGTTACCAAAACACGTATCTGATCTTGCGGATTATAATTTTCATTTGGCATTTGATCATTACGTGGCATAACAGCTTCGACATTACCAATTTTAACATAAACGAAGCGATTATCACGTCTTTCCACGGTACCAGTAATCAATTCATCTTCATATTGCGAATATTCATCAATAATATGATTTCTTTCCGCTTCACGTAAATGTTGCATAATAACTTGCTTAGCAGTCTGTGCGGCAATTCGACCAAAATTCTTTGGCGCAACTTCAAAGCGGATTTTATCTCCAACTTCATAAGCTTTATTAATTGTCAAAGCATCTTTTAAGCTGATTTCAAGTCGGTCATCGTGAACTTCATCGACAACTTCCTTTTCAGTCATTAACTTAAAATCACCTTTACGTTCATCAAATTCAACTACCACGTTAGTTGCTTGATTATAGTTTTTCTTATAGGCTGCAACAAGTGCTGCTTCGATAGCCTCAACAATCACATCTTGTTTTATACCTTTGGTTTTTTCTAGAGTCGCAAAGGCCTCTAGCATTTCTTTAGACATAAGTTTTTAATCAGCCTTTCTAAAATTCGATTGCAAAACGAATATTTGCAATCAACTTCCGGGGAATAGTTAACTGTTTCCGCCTTGTTTTTACCTTTACTTCAAGTTCGATTTCTTCGTCACTAAAGGCTTTCAGAGTACCATCATATTCTTTTTCGCCCTCAATTTTTTGGTAAAGGCCGACATGAATATAGTTTTTAAGCGCCTTTTGCCAATCTTTTTCAGTTTTGATAGGACGCTCAATACCAGGAGATGATAATTCTAAAATATATGGATCAGGAAAAGGATCTGGTGTGATTTCGTCGAGTTTTTCAGAAATCAATTCGCTAAGGCCAGCAATTTCATCCATATCAATTCCATTTTCACGATCAACATATATTCTTAAATAATTTTGACCCTTTTCTTTAACATATTCAATATCAACAAATTCATCATTGCGTTGTTCAATGATTGGTTTGATTTCTGCAAGTACAGAATCTTCAACTTTCGCCAAGTACTTTCCTCCGTAATAAAAAGAGTGAGCAAAACTTGCTCACTCCGAATCATTTATTCGAACTTCTTTTAACAGTATACCATATTTATATTCTTGCTGCAAAAAATTAAAAAAGTGATAACTGGTTCTGGTCTGGCATCCCTTCCAAGACCTCATTTTCTTCCAGATAATCCATAATTGTTTGCGAAACCTTACCTCTTTTAGCCAAGTCCTCTTTTGATAGGAATTCTTGCTCTGCTCTAGCTGCAACAATTTGCTTAGCTGCATTATTTCCTAAGCCAGGAACGGCATTAAATGGGGCTAAAATAGTATGTTGATCAATAATTTTGAAGTTTGTCGCTTCTGACTCATTGATGTCAACCATCCTAATTTTTATACCTCGCTCTAAACATTCATTAGCGATTTCTAAAACAGTTAGTAAACTTTTATCTTTAGCAGAAGCGTCATTTCCTTTTTCCTGAATGTCTGCCATAGCTTTTTTCACAGTATTTTTACCGTGACTCATTGCTACAAGATCAAACAAATCAGCACGCACAGAAAAGTATGCAGTGTAGTATATTTCAGGATAGTAAACCTTAAACCAAGCAATCCGTAAAGCCATTAGGATATAGGCTGTTGCATGTGCCTTAGGGAACATGTATTTAATTTTCAAACAAGATTCAATATACCAGTCTGGAATTTTATCATTTTGCTTCAAAACTTCCATGTCTTCATCACTAATTCCGCGACCATGACGAACAGATTCCATCGTTGAGAAGGCAACCTCTGGTTTTACACCCCAGTGGATAAGGTCCATCATAATGTTGTCACGACAACCAATCACGTCCTTCAACTTGCAGGTACCGTTATTAATCAGCTCTTCTGCATTGCCGAGCCAAACATCAGTACCATGCGAAAGTCCAGAAATTTGAAGTAGTTCAGAAAAAGTGGTTGGTTTAGTTTCCTCAAGCATTCCGCGGACAAATCTAGTTCCAAATTCTGGGACACCCAAAGTACCAGTTTTAGATTGGATTTGATCTGGCGTGACACCTAAGATATCCGGACTGGAAAATAATGACATGACGCCAGGATCATCGGGTGGAATTGTCAATGGATCAACACCGGATAAATCTTGCAACATTCTGATCATCGTCGGATCATCATGACCTAAGATATCGAATTTCAAAATGTTATCGTGGATTGAATGAAAATCAAAATGCGTCGTTTTCCATGCAGCATCCACATCATCGGCAGGATATTGGACTGGTGTAAAGTCGTAAATGTCCATATCATCAGGCACAACAACGATACCAGCAGGGTGCTGCCCCGTAGTCCTTTTTACCCCACTGACTCCGGCAGCCAAACGATCAAGTTCAGCTTTTCTTAAGTTCAGTTCTTTTTCTTCATCATAGTGTTTCGCATAACCATAAGCAGTTTTATCAGCCACAGTCGCAATAGTACCAGCACGATATGAATTACCTGGCCCAAACATAACCCGAATAAAGTTATGAGCAACAGGTTGATAGTCACCTGAGAAGTTCAAATCGATATCAGGAACTTTGTCTCCATGGAAGCCTAAGAAAGTAGCAAACGGAATATCCTGACCATCTTTCACCAAATCTGCCCCACACTCAGGACATTTTTTATCAGGAAGGTCATAACCTGAGCCATACTCACCATTTTCAAAAAATTGCGAATATTTACATTTTGGACATCGATAATGAGGTGCAAGTGGATTTACTTCAGTAATTCCAGACATAGTAGCGACCAGACTAGACCCAACAGATCCACGAGACCCAACCAAGTAGCCATCCTTATTTGACTTGGCAACAAGACGTTGTGAAATCAGGTAAATGACTGCATAACCGTTTGAAATAATCGAATTTAGTTCCATATCCAAACGATCCTGAACAATTTTAGGAAGAGGATTACCATAAAGCTCGTAAGCCTTATCGTAAGTCAACTTTTTCATTTCCTCATCTGAATTTTCAATATGAGGTGGATATAAACCGTCTTTAATTGGAGCAATTTCTTCAACCGATTCTGCAATTTTGTTTGGATTAGTAATAACAATTTCTTTTGCAACATCTTCACCTAGGAAACTGAATGCATCAAGCATCTCCTGTGTAGTATAAAAATGTAAATCAGGTTGCTTTTTATTGCGATCTGGATTACTACGCTGCGCTGAAATCAAAATTGTTCTATAAATTGCATCATGCTCTTCAACATAATGTGCATCCCCTGTTGCAACAACAGGCTTATTTAATTCTTTTCCTAACTTGTATATGTTAGTTAATATTTCTTCTAATTCAGCCTCATCCGCAATTAAATGGTCTTCAATTAGCTGCGAATAGTTTGCTGGTGGCTGAACTTCTAAATAATCATAGAATTTAGCTTTTTCACGAGCTTCGTCATAGCCTTTTTGCATCATTGCAACAAAGACTTCCCCCTCTGAACAACCGGAACCAAATAACAATCCTTCATGATTATCAGTTAAATCGGATTTAGGGGTACGCGGAATACGGTAAAAGTACTTTGTATTAGCAATTGAAACTAGCCGATACATGTTCTTCAAGCCAGCCTGGTTCTTAGCCAAAATAGTCATATGCTGCGGACGAGCTCTTTTGAAAACTTGTCCATGAGCCGCATAATCATTCATCTTACCCATATCATCTTCACCATATTTTTTGGTAAAGGCTTCAAGTAGTTTGAACATTAAATAGCCAGTTGCTTCCGCATCTTGATTAGCACGATGGTGATGTTCAAGAACAACGTTGTACTTTTTAGCTAAAGAATCTAGAGTATGTCTTGTTTGCTCAGGATGAAGCAAACGAGATACTTCTAGTGTATCTACTACTGGTTGTGTGATTTCTTGCAACCCTGCTCTTTTTAGCGCTGCATTTACAAAGCCCACATCGAATTGAACATTGTGTCCGCACAATGGTCGGTCACCATAAAAATCTTGGAACTGCTTAATGACAACTGCTTCATCATCAGCAGCACTTACCATTTCATCAGTAATTGAAGTTAGATTGATTGTTTGTTCGCTTAGCGCATGATGAGGATTAATGAACTTGTCAAAGCGTTCCAGTACCTCGCCATCCTTCATTTTGACTGCACCAATTTCGATAATTGTGTCGTAAACTGATGACAAACCAGTTGTTTCAACATCGAAGATAACAAACTCTCTATTTTCATATTTCATTGGTGCCGGATTAAGAACAAGCATGGCGTGGTCATCAATCATATTTGCTTCAACACCATAAACAATCTTAACACCGTTCTTTTTGCCGGCATTATATGCTTCAGGAAAGGCTTGTACATCAGCGTGATCTGTAATTGCAATTGCTTTTTGACCAAACTTTTTAGCAGCTAAAACAAAATCAGTGGCTGTGTTTGTCGCATCTAGCTGACTCATATTAGTATGAAGATGAAGCTCAGCGCGCTTTTCATCACCCTCATATTTTTCTTGTCTTCCAATATGCTCAACTGCTTCAAAACTGTTAATGTTGAATACGACATCATGACTCCATTGGTCTTCTGCAGCAGAACCCTGCATTTTAGCCCAAGTTCCTGGTTTTAAAGCTTTAATTGATTCCAATTGATCTTTATCTGAAATAAACTTTTTAAAGGAAATTGAATCACTATAGTCAGTTATTTCTCCAGTAAAGATGATTGTACCGGTTTTTAACTCTTTACTATCTGTATTAAAAATGTTTCCTTCTATAACAACATTTCTTGTACCATCAATAACATCCTTAATTTGAGTAATTGGTAGGCTTTCATCTAATTTTCGATTGCCATAGTGCGTCTTTTTGGTCTGGTAAGTAGTTTGCTTGGGTCTTTCCTTAACCGGCGCAGCTTCGTATACTTCCTGCATGCTTTGCTCATGCTGTTCTTGCAGTTGCTGCAAACTCTCTAAATTGCTTAGTGAATTGGCATCATCAACTTCAGTAACAAACTTTAAATTAAAGAAACCATAATCGCGCATTTCTTCTGCAAGTTGGTCCAGCATCTTTTGTTCAATAAGGCCATCAACCACCAAGTTATCTACTGGAATAATCCAACGCCCATTTTCTTTTTTTGGTTTATGACTAGAAATAAATTCGCGCGCAACTGGCTGTAAAATATCAGAATTTTGAACGGCGTACTTCCAGTAATCGGTTAAATAGTCATCAAGTCCATCTTGAGTAGATACAAAAAGCCTGGTTTTAACAAAAGATGAAAAATTTGCTTCTATTGCTTTATTTAAAGCATCATATGTTTCAAATTTAAGCGGAGTAGCAAAAAGAACATGGATATCCCATCTATGTTCTTTAGCATATACATCCACGTTCTTAATTTCACCTTTTCTTAATAAGGCATTGTCTTCAAATTGATCTGGAAAATGAATTTGTTCTAACAGTCTTAAGAAAAGTTCGTTTTTATTAGCCACAGAAATTATCCTAACTCTTTATTTACAAAATCATCGAGTTCAGAAACATTCAGCTCTATTGATTTTTCATCAGTTGGACGCTTAACCTCAATAATTCCATCACTAGCTTTTTTACCAATTGTAATTCTAAGAGGCGCACCAATTAAATCTGCATCAGCAAATTTAACTCCTGCGCGTTCGTTACGATCATCATATAAAACATCATAGTCAGCACTATATTTTTGTTCAAGACTTTCAGCCAATTTTGTTTGGTCATCATCTTTCATCTTCATTTGAACAATGTGAAGATCATACGGAGCAATTTCTTTAGGCCAAGAAATTCCCCGTTCAGTTAAATGTTGCTCAATAACAGCAGATAGAACTCTGGTTACTCCGATTCCATATGAACCCATGATAACAGGTTGAGCCTTCCCATTTTGATCAAGGAAGCTTGCGCCCATTTTATCGGTATAGTAGGTTCCTAACTTAAAGATATGACCAACCTCAATTGAAGTAGTGAATTTTAATGGTAAATGATCAACAGGATCTGGTTCACCTTCATTTGCAACACGTAAATCACTGAATTCTTCAACTTTAAAATCACGATTCAGATTAGCATTCTTAAATTGGAAGCCATCTTTATTTGCCCCGACAATTACGTTAGTCAGATCTTTAACAGTATCGTCTGCAATAATCTTATCAGCCCAATTTGCTTCAACTGGACCAACACTACCCTTGCCGACACCTGTAATTTCCTTTAATTCTTCATCAGTAGCAACACGAACAGAGTCAGCATCTAACATATGAGTTAACTTAACTTCATTTATTTGTTTATCACCACGAATTAAAACTAGAACGTGTTCTTTTTCATTAATAATGTATAAAACACTTTTTACAACTTTTGTTTCTGGTACTTTTAGAAATTCAGCTAAATCAGCAATTGTTTCTTGACCAGGAGTTGCAACCTCTTCTAATTCGGCAACCTCTTCTGGATCCTGTTTAAATGTGTCAATACTTTGAGCCATTTCCAGATTTGCAGAATAAGTACCTGCTTCATTAGTTGCAATGGTATCTTCACCAATTGCAGCTGGAGCTTGGAATTCCATTGAGTTTTTACCACCCATTGTGCCGGAATCAGCAATTACTGGAGTTACTTTGACACCGCAACGATTAAAAATCGCTTCAAATGCCTTTTTCTCATCATCAAACTGGTCATCTAATTGTTGGCTAGTAGCAGCAAAACTGTATGCATCTAACATAATAAATTCACGGCTACGAAGCAAACCAAACCGAGGACGATTTTCATCACGGAACTTAGTTTGAATTTGGTAAAGCGCAATTGGCATTTGCTTATAACTCTTGAGATTTTTAGCAACAATTTCGGTAAAAGTTTCTTCATGGGTTGGTCCTAAGAGACTTTGACGTCCATGGCGATCTTTTAACTGAAACATTTCAGGACCATACTTCTGCCATCTTCCAGATTCTTCCCACAGAGTTGCTGGTAAAAGTTCAGGCATTTCCATTTCTGGAACACCAATTTTTTCCATTTCCTCTTCCATGATTTTTTCGACTTTATTTAAAACTCGAAAACCCAAGGGCAAATAAGCATAAACTCCGGCAGTAACTTGTCTTACATAGCCACCACGAAGCATTAACTTATGGCTTTCAGCAACCGCATCTGTTGGTGCTTCTTTTAAAGTAGGTATAAATATTTTAGATTGTCGCATTAAATTCTCCCCAAATTCTTTATTTAATAAAGTAGCGATATATATCGTTACCAGTAACTGCTATGATTAAAAGTAAGAGCAAACCAAATCCAACCAATTCAACAATAGCTTCATGGTTTTCAGAAATAGGCTTCCCACGGAAAATTTCAATAATATTAAGTAAGAACTTTCCGCCATCAAGTCCAGGAATCGGTACTAAGTTCACAATTCCCAAGTTAATTGAAATCATTGCTAAAAATGCCAAAAGGTATGAAAAGCCCATTTGCGAAACTTGTGCCGTCTGAGAGTAAATTCCAACAGGACCAGACAATTTATTCAGACTAAAGTTTCTAATTAAACCACCTAAAGCGTTAAAAATCATTCCTGTGGTTGACACAGCTGTATTCCATCCACGTTTAGCTTTTGAAATAGCTCGATCGTCACTTTGAGCTTTAATTCCTATTTGATAAACCGTTTGACCACTGACTTTTACAACCTTTGGCTTTACCGTAGCTGTAGTAGTCTGATTGTTTTTTTCCAGAACTATCTTTAAGTTCTGGCCCTTACTTTGAGCAATTATATTAGAGACATCCTCAAATGAACTCGTCTTGTGACCATTAATCGAAACAAACTTTGATCCCTTTTCAATCTTAGCTATATCAGCTGGTGAATTAGGTGACACTGATTGAATTGTTGTAGTTGCAGGACCTGGAATTGTAAACGTCCAAATCATGAAAACCACAAAGCCAAGCAAGATGTTCATTAAAGGTCCAGCAACATTAGTAGCAAGTTTTTGCCAAACATTTGCTTCTTGAAATTGTGTATCACGAGGTGCGATTATTAGCTCAGTTTTTGATTGGTCAATGACAGTTGCATCATGGTCAACCGAATACCTAAACGGTTTTTCTTCATCACCATTTTCATAGCCTTCGATTACCAGTTTATCTACCAAATCAGCCTTTATTACTTGAACTGGAATTCCTTCCACCGGAATATCTGATTCTGAGGCATCAATTTTGACCACTTTATTCTGATCATTTAGTTGAAGAACTACATTCATTCCAGGTGAAAGTTCAGTTTCATCGTCCTTACTAGCTAAACGAACGTACCCACCTAAAGGTAGCCAGCGAATAGTATAAGTGGTTGGATTCCGTCTTACTTGAAAAAGCTTAGGACCCATTCCAATAGAAAATTCACGAACTAAAATACCGCACTTTTTTGCAACAATAAAGTGCCCGAATTCGTGAACAAACACTAACAAGCCAAAAACTACTAAGAAAATCAGTATACCTTTCATGGAATACTCCTAATGTATAATTCCTAGTAATGCCGCGAATACCGGCAAAACAAATAGCATACTATCAAATCGGTCTAAAATTCCACCGTGACCCGGTAAAATTTTACCTGAGTCCTTAACACCATAATAGCGTTTATATGCGGATTCAACTAAGTCACCCATTTGGCCAACAATTGATAGAATCAAAGCAAAAACAACCATTTGCCATAGCGGATAATCGACATTGACGAAATATACATAGATAGCGGCACAAATGACAGCACAAATAGTTCCGCCAATTGATCCTTCCCATGTTTTATTAGGACTAATCACTGGCCATAATTTATGTTTACCTATTTTACGTCCAATCATGTAAGCACCTGTGTCAGTCAACCAAACGACAACAAAAACATAGCAAAGTAAAGCTAAGCCGTTTGAACTATTTCTGATGCTTGCCATGTAGTGAAAACCGGTGCCGATATACAGTGAACCAAGTGTGTACACTGAAACATCATCAAAAGTTGTCTTATTCTTTGATAAAACTGTCCAAGTTAGCATTAACATAATTAGAGCAAAGTAAATACCGTATTTAGTCCAATGGAACGGCATGCTCTTGATAAAACTATCGGGAACTGCCCAAGTGATTGTTGCCAATAAAGCTAGCAGAAAGTTAACAGAAACTAAAATCTGCTTTTTCATTAAAAAGATTTCACTTATTCCAACTGCAGCAAAAGCGACTGTCAGCCAATCCATCCACAAACCGCCTGCAATGACGATTGGAATAAATAAAATCAAAGCAATAACTGCTGTAATTACACGTTGTTTCATATAATAACTACCTAACTATCCGTTTCATCTAATTTGCCAAAGCGGCGATGACGATTTTGAAAATCACTAACAAATTCTTGCAAGTCCTCTTTTGTGAAATCAGGCCAATTTTTAGGGCTAAATGCAAGTTCAGAGTAGGCCAATTGCCAGAGCATAAAATTAGAGATGCGTTGTTCTCCAGAGGTTCTAATTAACAAATCAGGATCCCTAAAATCTTTGAAACTTGCGGTCATTAGCCGATTCGAAATTAGTTCTTCAGTGATTTGATCACTGGTAAGCTGCCCAGTCTCAATTAACGTACCAATTTCTTTAACCGCTGTGGTTATTTCTCTTCTTGAGCCATAATTAAAAGCAAAATTTAATATTAAACCAGTATTTTGCGCAGTTTCTGCCATTGCACGTTGAACTACATCATATGTTTTATGAGGTAATTCATCCAAATAGCCCATAATATTAACTTTTACATTGTTTTCCATTAACGTCGGCATGAAATGGTCAAAAAAGCGTACAGGCAAGTTCATTAAATATGCAACTTCTTCTTTGGGTCTTGCCCAGTTTTCAGTTGAAAAAGCATATAGAGACAAGACTTTTATTCCAAGTTGATCAGCTGCTAAAGTGATTCTCTCAACATTGTTCATCCCTTCGTAATGACCAGCCACACGTGGCTTACCTTGTTTTGTAGCCCAACGACCATTACCGTCCATAATAATTGCAAGATGATTTAATTGATTTCTTTTTTCTGCCATTTTTAGCCTTGAGTAATTTCCTTACGCTTTTTATCAGCTAATTCATCAATCTTCTTAGTTGCTTGATCCGTTACCTTTTGAACTTCTTTTTCAAGGTTACGTTGCTCGTCCTCAGTTATTTCATCATCTTTTTGTTGCTTCTTAAGTGAGTTCATTGCATCACGTCTTACGTTTCTAACAGCAATTTTTCCTTCTTCGGCAATTTTATTTACTTCTTTGGCAATTTCTTGACGTCTTTCACCAGTCAATTGAGGAATAACTAGTCTAATAACTTTACCGTCGTTTGCTGGTGTTAAGCCTAGATTTGAAGCAAGAAGAGCATGCTCAATATCATCGACACTGTTTTGGTCATATGGTGTAATCAAGAGAACACGAGGTTCTGGAATAGTCACACTCGACATTTGAGTCAATGGGGTTGGCGCACCATAGTATTCAACTTGAACGCCATCAAGCAAGGCTGCATTGGCAACACCGGCACGAATAGAGCCGAGATTCTTTTCAAAAACGCTGATAGATTTTTCCATATTATCTTGCGCTTTTTTAATCGTTTCGTTATTCATTATTTTCCACCTTCAATTACAGTTCCTATATGTTCACCCATAACGACTTTTCTAATATTTCCTTCTGTATTGACGTTAAATACAATTAACGGAATATTTGTATCCATTGAAAGTGAACTAGCAGTTCTATCCATAACTTTCAAATCTTTGGAGATTACATCAAGTTGAGTTAACTCATTGTACTTTTTAGCGCTTGGATCAATTTTTGGATCAGCGGAGTAAACTCCGTCAACACCATTTTTAGCCATTAAAATGACATCTGCATTAATCTCAGCTGCACGTAAAGCTGCAGTGGTATCAGTCGAAAAGTATGGGTTACCGGTTCCACCACCCATGATTATTACTCTGCCTTTTTCAAGGTGACGAATTGCCTTTCTTCTAATGTAAGGCTCAGCAATTTGTCTCATTTCGATTGATGTCTGTAATCTTGTTGGCACACCTACATGCTCTAGACCATCCTGAAGAGCTAAACCATTCATGATAGTTGCTAGCATACCCATATAGTCTGCTTGTGAACGTTCCATTCCCAGTTTTTCACCAGTTTCACCACGCCACATGTTACCGCCACCGCAAACGATTCCAATTTCAACGCCTAGGTCGTGAACTGATTTAATTTCTTCAGCTAAATGGCTGATAACTGTAGGATCAATTCCAGTACCTTGACTACCAGCCAATGCTTCACCAGAAATCTTTAAAACAATTCGCTTATATTTAACTTGAGTCATGACAACCTCCTCTATTAACTTTAGTTATTCTACCATATAAAAATGGCAAATGTAGGACTACAAAACAAAAGAGCAGAATTTTATCAAGAAATTTATTTTCTCTTTAAAAGCTTATTTTAATAGAAGAAAAACGCACTACTTATTTATTATTTTTTGTTGAAAATAAAAAGCACCGTCGTATTAAACAGAGCTTTTTAATCTATTATTATTTCAAATATTTTTGTGCATGTTGCGCTGCATTTCTTCCAGAATAAAATGCATATCCGGCACAAGTTCCTGGCATATTTGGACCATATGTATCTCCAGTTAAACCACTTGCATCATTACCTGTTGCATATACACCTTTAATTGGTTGACCTTTTTCATCTTCAATCTCATTATCAGGGGTTATTCTTAGACCACCCATCGTGCAATATGCACCAACTGTTAACTTAAAGCCATAAAATGGACCGTCTTCAACAGTTCTTAAATATTTTGGATCCTTGCCAAATGACTTGTCCTCACCAGATTTTACATCTTCATTGAATTTTTCAATATTTTGAACAAACTTATCTCTTGGCAAGTTCATTTTTTCTGCTAATTCTTCTAGCGTATCTGCCTTAAAGATAAATGGTTTGTTTTCACTAATTGCTTGATCAATTTCTTCTTGTAACTTATCCATCTTGTGTCCACGTTCAATGTAAACACCTAGTCCCATAAAGTTACCCTTTTCAGCCATTTCATCAATGATCTTTTTATCTAAAATGCTGTAAACCTTATTTTGACTGTACAGAGCGTTGCCAGCATATGAAAAGTTATAAACGACTGATTCATCAACAAATCTCTCACCATTTTCATTTACCCATAAAAGAGGTTGTTGTCCTGCAGCCACATTCATCTGACTCCGCATCATCTTGAACGATGGTTGGCCTGGATCTTTCAGATAGCCACCAAATAGCATTGCTGTACCCATGCCATATTTTTGACCACCAACATGCCATCCTAGTCTCAAACCATCACCAGTGCCTTTGCCACATGAAACTGTAATCAATCTGGATAAATCATAATTGGTTTCTTTTGCCATCATTTCGTCATTGTTTAAATAGCCTCCTGTTGCCAGGATCACTACTTTGGCTGTAATTGTTTCAATGTCACCATTAGCTTCATTTTTGATTGTTACCTTTTTATTGCCATCATAATCAATTTCTAGGTTAATTGCTGATGTAGAAGTTAAAAGTTCTCCTCCCAATTTTTTGAAACGAGGTTCCAAACCATTGTGCATTGCGCCATCGCCGTATCCTTTATAAATATGCCATGTTGCTTCACCAGCACCCATTGCTTGAACGCCTTCATATTCAACACCTTCATCATGTAACCACTTAATATTCTCGGCACTAGTATCCAAGTAATTACGCCAAATCCTCGAATCAGCTTTATAGCTAGAATACTCAACTTCTTCTTTTAAAACATCCAAAGTTGAAACATTAATTCCTTTTTCTTTTTGTAAATATGAACCGACTGCAAAAAGACCCTCGCTATAATTTGCAGAACCACCAGTGTGACGCCCTTTTTCAAGCATCAAAACACTGTTACCGTTCTCGACAGCTGTTAATGCAGCAGCTTGACCAGCAGCACCCGAACCTACAACTACAACATCGTAATTTTCTTTCTTTGAAATATTCATAACCATGTACCTCTTTAAAACTATTTATGCTTTAATAGTAAGTGCTTACAAGTAAAAAATATAGATACTTTATTTTTCAGCACTAGAAGTAAAAGGTTCGGATAAAGATGAATTTCACTCAATTAAATACGTTCATTACGGTAGTCGAAACGGGGAGTTTTCAAAAAGCGGCTGCAACACAATACATTAGTCAACGCGCAGTTTCACAGTCGATTGCTAAGCTAGAAAACGAATTAGGCTTTAAATTGTTCGAGCGCGGCAAAAACAAAATTTCAATTACCTCTCAAGGACAGGAATTTTTCTTAAAAACCAAGGAAATATTACATAGCTTTTCTGTAGAAATCAATTCTCTGCGGCACGAAGTAGCCACCACCTATCAAGAACTAAAAGTTGGCTACTTTTCTCCTTTTGAAGGGGCATTGCTGCTACAAAAAATCTTTGATTCAAATCAAAAACAGCCTGAATTAAAAATCAAGATAACCGAGGAGAGTATTGAACACCTAATATCGGACGTTTCTCTTGGCATATTAGATTTAGCTTTTATCTTAGATTATGGAGACCAAGAATTCTTGACTAAAAACCTAACTAACAAGAGTATTTTTCAAAGCAAAATGGTGATTGGCGTCAGTAAACTCGATCCCTTAAGTAGCAGCACTGTTTTTCCATTAATTGCTCTTAAGGAAAAGCCAATTTTATATTATGGACCTGAGAAAACCAATTATTTAAAGCATGCTTTTCTTGCCACCTTACCTGAAGCATATCAAAATTTACCGGTCGCTAGAATTTCAACTATTGAACAAATGCAAATTCTTGTTTCCTCTAATCAAGCTAATGCATATTATCCAGATGGCTTACTTCAACCTTCAAACTCTCCGAGTGAGAAAATTGAATATTTACCATTAGAGGGCAACAGCAGTGCCCAAAATTACCATGTCCAAGCTATTTATCAAAAGAAAACTGAAAAGAAAAAATTAATCCAGCAGTTTTTAAGCTAATCAAAAACCTCACTTTAGCTTAAAGCGAGGTTTATTATTAATAATCAGTTTCGTTATCTACAGTTAATAACAAGTTATATAAGGCTCCATATAAATTAGAGTCATTTCTAAATTTAGCTGCAACTATTTCTGGTTTAACTAATGTTTGTCCAATGATTGAATTCATTTCGCTAACTAACTTATCATAAGCCTTATTGATGCCAGAAAGTAGAATTGGTTGAGCACTAATGCCGCCACCGATTGCCACTTTATTTATATCAACTACTGTATTCATATTTAAAATTAATGCTGCAATGTTTAAACAATAATCATTGAAAATCTTAATTGCGTCTTCATTGCCGCTTTTAATTTCTTCAAAAGCATGAATTCCATCATTTATTTCAGAATAACCTGTTTTTTGATTTACATGCTTTACAAAGTTGACAGCAGAGCATAGATTACCGACGCTACCTTGCATTTTTTCTGGGTGGGTCAAATCAACAATCATAAAGCTCATTTCACCAGCTTGATAATGGGAGCCTTGTAAAAGATGACCGTTAACCATGATGCCACCGCCAACACCCGTGCCTAATGTTAGTGCTGCACAGTTAGCTTCACCTTTTAAGCTTCCTAACCAATTTTCTGCCAAAATACTGGCTTTACCATCATTAAGAACAGTTACAGGGTAATCTTGATCTTGATAGATTTCTCCAAAATCAATGCCATCAAGATAAGGAATTGCTCCTCCAAAACGTATTTTTGTTCCTTCGATTTTTCCCGGAGCACAAATTGCCAAACCTTTGATTCTATCTGTATATTTTTTAACAATTTTATCTACTGCAACTAAAAAGTCAGCTTTATTGTCAGGAGTACTTACTTTGCCCTTTTCAATAATATTACCAGCTTGGTCTATTTGTGCGTATTTAATTTCTGTTCCGCCAATATCAATACTTAAATAATTTTTCATCTTCATCCTTCACCAATAGATAAATTAAAAGTTACAGCCATAAAAAGCCACATTAAAGATTATAA